>Ga0315339_1000232_pt1 | contig 85023 bp, 67 predicted proteins | sample ASW17metaG_FD_204514 | JGI IMG/M metagenome (GOLD analysis project Ga0315339, IMG submission 204514) | Ammonia-oxidizing marine archaeal communities from Pacific Ocean, United States - ASW #17 | ecosystem: Environmental > Aquatic > Marine > Oceanic | place: USA: California | collected 2016-12-05
CCGTCCCACTCCGGCACGTCGTAGCGCGCATTCAATTCGATGGAGTGCCAGGTGTTCGGACGCAGCTGATAGTCACCGCGGACGGGAACCCCAGTCTGGTAGTCCGTCATCCCTATTGGCGGGCCCGCGGCGTGTCCGTGGTATCCGATGGGGTGACAGTAGATCGTCGCTTGGAGGCCTTCGGTTGCGGCTTGGGCGAGCGCCCCGGCCAGGGCCTCGTTCCCCGTCGTGCCGGCAGGGCCGTTCATCATCGTCAGGTCCTGGAGCCGGTTCGCGCGGCGCAGACCTTCCTTGAGCCCCTCGGGTGCGTCGGTCTCTCCGGGCAGAAGCACGTACGCGTTGTGTTGGGTGTCGGTGGAGTAGCCCAGACCAATAATACCGAAGTCGGTGTGCAGCATGTCTCCGCGTTCGATGACCGTGCCGTGCGCACCGGCCTCCGGGACTCCCCCGCGCCGCTGCACGTTCACAGACGGATGGAACCACTGCCCGAGCCCGAGCTCAGCGACCCGCTGACGCATCCACCAGACGACGTCCTGATTCGTCGTCACACCCGGGACGATCACCTCGTTGGAGAACGCTTCCGCGATGATCTGATGAGCAACACGCATCACGCTACGGTACTGATCCGTCTCCCGCGGCAGCTTCGCCTCGAGCCAACTCACGGCGAGCATCTCGGCGGATTCGAGCCGGTCCACGTACTTGTCGCTCAATGCGCCCTCTAGGCGCATGTACTCGTTGTGCGTGAGCCCGTCCGCGTGATTCCACCTGTCGGACACGTTGATCCCAATGCGCTGCGGGTCCCGCTCCTCGATGAGGCGCGCGAGGTTCACGTACTGCGAGTCGTTGTGCGTCCGGTACACGTCGAAGACGCCCTGATAGTCCGAGCGGCCAACGCTGAGGCGTTCCACCCCCTGGCCCGGGCCGAGGTCGTGAAACATGAGGATGGTGCGCCGCCGTGAAGAATAGGTGGTGATGGGCGCCATGGAGCGGAACACCGGGTCCGAGTTGTACTCCCGCGTGATCACGAGCCACATGTCGAAGCCTTCTCGGCGCATCAACTCCGGCAGGAGCTCGTCGAACCGATCCGTGATGCGCTCCTTGATCAACGGATCTTCCTGGCGATGTGTCAGGACGACGTTGTCGGGGCGTGTCTGCTCGGCGCGTGGGAGCTGCGCGGCTGCCGGGCTCGCGACGAGGAGGAGCGAGAGGACAAGGAGGAGCGTGCGTGTAGGGGTCATCGGGGTCTGTCTCGGAGTGCGGATCGACTGAGGATCCATGCACAATGAGACGCCTCGCCATTGTACGCGAGCGGGGGGGCGGCCTACAAGCCGCGCATGTGCTCCGGCCGGAGCGGGATTTCGCCAGCCAGTGCCGCGTCCAACGCAGCAACCATGCGCTCTCGATCCTGCGGCAGTCGCCCGCCGATCGGTACGTAATTCGATGCGTGGTTTGTGCGGAAGAGTGCGTTGGAGGGCCGCGCCTCGTGGACGATCGTGCGTAGCTCGGTAAGGAGCCCGTTCACGTCCGGAAGTTCGAAGCGTCCCTTCTCCATCATCCTCTGAAGGGGTGTGCCGGGGATGATGGTCAGCGTCAGCGATGCGAGATACTCAGGGTCCATCGCGGTGACGAGACGTGCCGTCGCTTTCGCATGTTCTGCGCTCCGCTCGACTCCGCCGGCTCCGAGGAGAGTGATCATACTCAGCTCGAGCCCCGCGGCATGAGTCTTGGCGGCCGCGTTTGCATGGTCGTCGAATGTCCCGCCCTTCACGAGCCGACGTAGTGTCTCGTCGTCTCCGGACTCTGGTCCGATGTAGAGGAGCGTCAGCCCCGCTTCGCGCAGCTGTTCGAGTTCAGCCTCGGTCTTCTCGAGCACGTTCCCGGCCGTGGCATAACAGGCGACTTGGCGGAGGAGCGGGAAGGCACTCTTGACGGCCTCGAGAACGGTAAGCCATCGATCGACGTCCATGACGAGTGCGTCGCCGTCCGCGACGAAGACCTTTTCTACGTCGTTGTAGAGTTGGCCGGCAGCCTCGACATCCTCGAGGACTTCGGGCAAGGGGCGTTCCCGGAAGTCCACGCCGCGGTACATGTCGCAGTACGTACACAGGTTGTGTGAACAACCGATGGTCGCTTGCATGATGTACGAGCGCGCCTCAGACGGCGGTCGGTAGACTTTGCCTTCGTAGCGCATGCGAGAAGTGTCTCGACGACTAGTTGATGGAGAAGTCCGGGACCGTGGGGCCGCAATTGGAAACATTCTATGCTCTCCACAGGTCAGCAAGTGACTGTGATGCCTGAGGGCTCTCCACTTGTTCAATCGACGGGGGCACCGCAAGCTCGGGTGAGCCCGCATCCACCAACAAAATTGAGTCATCCCATGCCCAATCTCCCGACCCGCCGCCGATTCTTTGGCGGCGCTGCGACCGCCGCCCTCGGATTCATGCTCCCGGAGCGCTTGATAGCGGTCACCGGACGCCCTCAGGTACGCCCCGAAGCCCGCCTCGCCGAACTCGGAATCGTCTTGCCGACACCGGTTGCTCCGGTCGCCACTTATGTGCCCACGGTCTTGGTGGGGAACGTTCTTTATGCTGCTGGACACACACCTCGCATGCCTGATGGCTCACCCGGTTTTCAGGGTAAGGTGGGAGACGATTATTCCCTAGAAGAAGGGCGTGCTGCCGCGTACCAATGCGGGTTGAACATCCTCGCCACGGTGCGGAACGCCTTGGGCAGCTTGGATCGTGTAGAGAGACTCATACGCACCTTCGGAATGGTGAACGCGACGCCTGATTTCACCCAACAGCCACAAGTCATCAATGGCTTCAGTGACTTCATGGTTGATATTTTTGGCGAAGAAGCGGGTAAGGGGACACGTGCGGCGGTGGGCATGGGCTCGCTACCGGGTGGCATGGCAGCCGAAATCGAAACGTACTGGGTGGTAAGGAACTGATCGGAATGGGACGATGTGGATCACGAGTACTTATGATGGCTGCGGTTGTCGTCGCCCTAGCACCGGATTCGGCCGCGGCGCAGTTCGATGGGCCAGAGGCTCAAGAGGTCCGAGCTCGTGAGGTCGCGTTTGCGAAGACTATGGCCGACCGAGACTTCGAGGCGTTCCTGACGTTCATCGCACCTGATGCTGTCTTCTTCGCCGGCCATCGGCCACAACGAGGCCGGACCGTCATTGGCGATGTGAGGCGATCCCTCTTCCAAGGTGACGGTGCTCCTTTTGCTTGGGGCTCTGACCTCGTGCAGGTGATGGACTCCGGAAATGTAGCCTTCTCCTCTGGGCCCGTGACGAGGCCGGACGGGGAGTCCACGTCTCAATTCAACTCCATCTGGCTGAAAGCCGACGATGAAGTTTGGTACGTGGTGTTGGACAAGGGCTCGTGAGCGACAGCACGATCTCCACGGGCCGTGACGAGTCACACCTCTGCTCGGCGGTCCAAAGCGAACGCCTGGGTGTTCGACTTCACAGGAGTGTCGTCGATCCGTTTCTGCGACTTCGCGACGAGGCTGCGATATCTGGGTTCGACCTCACGGTGCTGAGCGGTTTTCGCGCGTTCGATCACCAACTCTCCATCTGGAATCGCAAAGCCCGTGGCGACCTAGCCGTGCTGGATTCGGCGGCAGAGCCTCTTTCGATTCACGAGTTGAGCCCGGCGGAGTGGGTGTACGCCATCCTCAGGTGGTCCGCGCTGCCAGGTGCCTCGCGACACCATTGGGGGACGGACTTGGATGTCTATGACCACGCGGCCCGACCCGAGGGATATGAGATCGAGTTGATCCCTGAAGAGGTGGACTCTGGAGGGATGTTCGGCCCGCTGCACGATTGGCTCGATGAGCGTATATCTGCGGAGACGGCGGAGGGTTTTTTTCGCCCGTACGATCGCGATCGAGGAGGTGTAGCGCCGGAACGCTGGCATCTGAGCCATGAGCCGACGGCCTCGTCGCTCGAAGAAGCACTCTCCGTCGGCACGTTACGTGCTGTGCTCCAGAATGCGGATCTCGAATTGAAAGACGTGGTCCTCGGACACCTGGACGACATCTATGAACGCTTCGTCATCAACACGAACCGGATGACCGCTTGACCCTTCGCCCGAGACAGGACCGCGGCACGCTCGCTTCGGCGCCCGACGTATATGGGCGCTCCCACTTGGGAGCGCCTCTTGAAGTCTGGCGCCCATCGGGTCCCTGTGAGCTGCTGGTATTCGCTGCGATCCACGGTGAGGAAGGTGAGACCACGAGCGCTTTGTCCCGCGCGCTTCGTGCCCTGGGCGAACCGTCTCCGCACTGTGCGGTTGTGCTCGCAGCCAATCCGGATGGCTTGAGTCGCGGCACCCGTTGCAACGCCCGTGGCGTCGAGCTCAACAGGAACTTCCCGACCCGTGATTGGCGGCCCGACGCGGTCATGCACCGATCGACGCTTGATGCCCCACGTGACGTCGCCCTCAGTCCCGGCGACGGGCCGGGCTCGGAACCGGAGACCCAAGGGCTCATCCAGCTCATCCAGGCACTCGAGCCCAATGCGGTTGTCGCGCTCCACGCTCCGTTGGCGTGCATCGATGACCCGAACGACTCGGCCCTGGGGCGATGGCTCGCCGAACGAACGGAGCTTCCGCTCGTTCCGGACGTTGGATATCCCACGCCGGGTTCGTTCGGAACGTGGGGTGCGGAGCAGGGGCTGCCCGTCGTCACGTACGAGTTTGGGCAGACCACACCGGACGGAGCCGCGGCCGAGCATGTGCCGGTCTTGGTCGATCTCTTGAGCCAGCGGATCTAGGCAGAGCCCATGGTCCTCAACGTCATCTGGGTCGGCTTCTTCCTCGTCGCCTTTGCCGTAGCAGCGGTGAAGCTGCTCTTCATGGGCGACACGCAGGTCTTCAGTTCAATGGTCACGGCCACCTTCGATATGGCCGAGACCGCCTTCGAGATTTCACTGGGCCTGACCGGAGTGCTGACCCTTTGGTTGGGTCTGATGCGGGTAGGGGAGAAGGGCGGTGTGATCGCGGCCCTGTCCAAGGTCGTTCGGCCGTTCTTCCATCGGATCTTCCCGGAGATCCCGAAAAACCACCCGGTTCACGGCTCCATGGTCATGAACTTCGCCGCCAATATGTTGGGCCTGGACAATGCCGCGACGCCTTTGGGCCTGAAGGCGATGCAGGAGCTGCAGGAACTGAACCCGAGTGACGATACGGCGTCGAACGCTCAGATCATGTTCCTCGTGCTGAACACATCCGGACTGACGCTCATCCCGATCAGCGTCATGGTGTATCGCGCTCAAATGGGTGCAGCGAACCCGTCGGACGTCTTCCTTCCCATTCTGCTGACCACATTCTTCTCCACGATGGCGGGTCTTATCTCTGTCGCCATCGTGCAGCGCATCAACCTGTTCGACCGCGTCGTGATGGGATATATGGGCGGGCTGACTGCTCTGATTGCGGGGATGCTCTTCTACTTCTCGCGGTTGCCGCAGGAGCAGGTCCAGCTGGTGTCGACCGTCGTGGCGAACGTTTTGCTCTTCGGCATCATCACCCTCTTCATCCTGATGGCTGCCATCAAACGAGTGAACGTCTACGAGGCGTTCATCGAGGGGGCGAAGGAAGGCTTCCCGGTGGTCATCAAGATCATTCCATACTTGGTTGCGATTCTGGTGGGCATTGGGGTGTTCCGGGCGTCAGGCGCCATGGATCTCTTGGTGGGGGGGATCGGTTGGAGCTTCGCGATGGTGGGGATGAACACTGATTTCATCGAAGCGTTGCCCACGGCGCTGATGAAACCCCTGAGTGGAAGCGGTGCACGCGGTATGATGGTTGATGCCATGCAGACCCACGGCGCCGACTCGTTCATTGGCCGGCTGACGAGCACGTTCCAGGGGTCTACCGACACGACGTTCTACATCATCGCGCTCTATTTCGGGTCGGTTTCCATCAAGAAGACCCGACATGCCGTGGCCTGCGGCCTCATCGCGGACGGCACGGCCATCGTAGCAGGGATCTTCATCGGGTACGTGTTCTTCTACTAGGGTGCCTGCTGCAGGTTAGAAGATTGCTTCGCTTATGTTGCGATGCGCTCGCTTTCACGCTGAAGCGCCTTGGCCATACCGCCAATACCCTTCTTCATCTGCGTGTCGGTATCACCCTTCTTGGCGCGGCCCATAAAATTGAGCTTATAGCTTTAGTGAATACTGAGCGCGGTGCCTCCTTCGTGTGGGTCAATCGTGAAGTCGGCGGTCGGCACCTGAGATCGGCAGCTTGAAGGGCTCGTAGAGGATGACGGTCATGCGTTGATTCGGCTCATACCCGTCGATGCGTTCGTGGACGCCGCCAAGCGGGGCGAAGTCGCAGTGCCTGGTAGAGCCTAGGCTCACGGGTCCCTCTGAAGTCAGCCCGGACGCGGTCACGCCGGGGCTCCACTCATGGATGGCTCCGAAGTCGTCGAGTGCCTCCCAGGCCTTCTCTACAGGTGCGTCGATCTGGCGTGTGATCGTGAAGCCCGGCACTGGTGGGGTCTCTTGAATCTGTTGGGCAGTCCAGTCCTGCGAGCAGTTATTTCGCCAGCGCTTCGTCCACCAGTTCCGACAAGTACTCCCAGTACAGATCGATATAGTTTCGTCCGTCCGGCCCATCCAGCAACCATGGGTTCATGAGCGTGTGCCGGAGAATGAAGATGTGATCCGCCTCGCGGTCGGCGTCCGCCGGCTCCGAGACGAACGTGCTCGGGTCGATGCCCAATTCATGAAGAATGCGGTCGGCTTGCCCACTCGGCAGGTTGTTCTTTTCGAGCGACGTGTAGGACCCAATGAACGTCTTAGCCTGAACGGGCTGGCTCGGGTCGACCTTCATGTTGGCGAATACGTCCCGAGAGAACGTGTTCATCCTTGCCAGGTTTTGGTTGCCGACCGGGTTCAGCGCGAGGCAGACGAGATTGCTGTCCGGTTCGAAGGGCACGACCAGGGTGACTCGGTCCGCGAGCCTTTCGGCCATGATCTGCGCGGAGTCCCAGAAGCGCTCGCCTGCGCGCAGCGTAATCCTGAGCAGTCTGCCCAAGCCTTCCGAGTCGAGCGGGAGCACCTTGTGCGTGACGTGCACCGCGGCAGCCGCAGCTCCGGGCTTCGAGCCTTCAAGGATGTATTGACCAAGGCGGTGGAGCTGCTCTCTCCGTGGCACTTCGTGCTCTCGATCCCCGAGATCGAAGACGTATGCGGCTTCCTGAGCGATGAAGTCGACGACTTCGCGGTCGCGAGCGATGAATGCCCCGGCCGCATAGGGGATGTAGCCCAGTTTGTGCGGATCCACCGTAATCGAATCCGCTTCGCAGACCGCCTCGAAAGCGTCGTAAACGAGCTGCGAAGGGAAGTAGGAGAACTCGTTCAGGAGTTCTTCACGCGGGGCGAAGTCCCCGTTCGGCTTCCGAAAAACGGACGTCAGGTATCCACCCCAGGCACCGTCTACATGGATTCCGAAGTCGCGTCCGTTGGCCCGAGCGGCGGTACGAGCGGCGACGATGCCGGCGATGGGGTCCACGGTTCCGAACTCGGTGGTGCCCAACATGCCGACGACGGCCATGACTGGGGTCTTATTCGCGAACGACTCGTTCAGTTTCCGGTCGAGGTTGTCTAAGTCCATACGCATGTGATCATCGACCTCGACCTTCACCAGGTTCTGCGTGCCGAACCCGAGGACCTTCATGCCCTTCTCCCACGAGTAGTGGGCTGAGGCAGACACCAGGACCACTGGAGGTGTGACCTGGTGTTTCAGGAAGAAGCCGGCAGTGCCAAGGGACTCGATCCGTTCTGCCTTCACCGCGTTTCGAAAAGCCCGCAGGACCGCCGGGTCGGCTTCATCATGGATGAGCCCGGCCAACTCCCGACGAAGCGCAATCGTCTCCTGCATCGTCAGGTTGAGCAGCTCCCACTTCGAATAGTCGTGGAACGGCTTCTTCGCGGGGCCGGCGATGGGGTTGAACCCGATCTCGATGGCCCCTTGGCGTAGCGCGAGAGCGTAGAACTTCACCGAGCGAAAATTCCAAAGGGCTTCGTAATTGGCTACGGTGCCGCCACTAGTGAGGTGTCCCCAAGCGCATGGACTTGCGTCTTCGGATACCGAGTATCCGAACATTGTGGCGAGCTGCTCGCCGACCTGGAGTTCCTTCTCGAGGGTCTGCGGCGCCGCTTCCTCGGAGACGTTGTTCGGGTTGTAGAGTGTCGTCAGGATCTTGGCCACCACGCCCGGCAGCAGCAGGTCCGAGGACATGTGCCCCACGTAGCGGGGGTGAAAGAACGGGACCGCCCGCTTCAGCTCTGCACTGAGTTGGTACAGCTCCTTTCGGGTGCGGGCCTGGAAGTCGTGGAACGCGGGGTCGTTCCGCGCCTGAGCCGAGATCCGCTGCCCGTCTTCGGGGTGGAAATTGCGGCGCCAGAACGAATGGTCACGAAGGAACTCCACGACGAGTGACTCGAAGACCTGGTCGTTCTCGGCTGCCGGTCCCAGAAAGAGCGGGCGGACAAAGTCGAGGTCGTTCGGGTCGGAAGATCCGGTCAGGCCGGCATCGTGAGCATCCACGGGTTTGCAGCTCTGCTTTTGGGCGGGTTCAGGACGAGGGATAATCTACATCCTGCGGGACGAGCGGGGGGTGATGGCCGGGTGCGTGGTCCGGCTGCGACCCCGTATGATGCGGTATGCCAGGATCGTGAGAGTTCGGGCGTTCTTTTTCCACAGTCGAGCCATATCTGATGGCAACTGACAAGGACTACGCAGACTTCGTACTCAGTCAGTTCGACGAGAACTGCGGGGTCACCGCCAAGAAGATGTTCGGTGAGTACGGACTCTTCAGCGACGGGAAGATGTTCGCCCTGATCTGTGACGATCAGCTCTTTATTACACCGACTGATGCAGCCCGGGCGTTTCTTGGCGATGTGGTTGAAGCTCCGCCGTATCCAGGAGCGAAGATGTACTTCGTGGTTGGGGATCGGATCGAGGACAGGGAGTGGCTGAGCGAGTTGACGAACCTGACGGTCCCGGAAGTCCCTCGTCCGAAGCCTAGGAAGAAGAAAGCTGAAGAAGAAGTAGCGTCGATCAGCGTCCTCGCCGCACGCCGAGGCTCAAAGCCCCAGGACGCCGCGGATCCGAATACCCATAGAACACCCCGTCTTCGAACAGGACGGTTTGCAGGCTCCCCATGCCCCCGCTCGGCTGAACGTTGTGGCCGCGTGCCCGCAGCGACTGGATGGCGTCGGGGCTGAATCCGCTCTCGACCTCGAGTCGATCTGGGTACCACTGGTGATGCAGCCGCGGGGACGCCGCAGCGTCTGCGATATTCATGCCGTGCTCCATCACATTGAGGAGGAGCTGCATGTTGGTCGTGATGATTTTGCTCCCGCCTGGACTCCCCGTCAGTAGATGAGGCACTCCGTCCTCGAGGACGATAATCGGGGTCATCGAGCTGACTGGCCGTCGGCCTGCCACGATCTGGTTGTCCTCGCTGCCCATGAGTCCGAACGCATCAGGGATATCCGGGCGCAGCGTGAAGTTGCCCATGTTGTTGTTCATCAAGAATCCTGCGCCGTCAATCACGACTCCGGAGCCGTAGGAGAACATCAACGTGTAGGTGTTCACGACTGCGTTGCCTTGGTCATCCATGACCGAGTAGTGCGTCGTCTCCGGGCTCTCATAAGGAGTGAGGTCACCGGGCAGGATCTCGTCTGAGGGGCGTGCGCGATCCATGTCGATGCCGTCCGCGAGCGCCTTCGCGTAGGCCTTGCTGGTGAGGGCCTCTACCGGCAGGTCGAGGTGGTCGGGGTCGCCCAGGTACTTCGAGCGATCTGCGTAGGCGAGCTTCATCGCCTCGGCCATGATGTGCATGGCGTCTGAGCTGCCGTACCCCATCTCACGAATGGGGAAGTTCTCCATGATGTTGAGCATCTGGACGATGTGCATGCCGCCCGAACTCGGAGCCGACATCGCCGCGATGTCGAAGCCGCGGTACGTGCCGCGCACGGGCTCGCGCTCGACGACTCGATAATCCGCCAGGTCTTTTGCGGTGATGATGCCGTTGTGCGCCTCCATGTCCGCGACGATCCGCTCGGCGATGGAGCCGCGATAGAAGGCATCGGCGCCGCCTGCCTGGAGCTGCTCGAATGTCCAGGCGAGGTCGGGCTGGCGGAGCGTCTCGCCTGACCGGTAGTCGGAGCCGTCGGGCTTGTAGAATGCTGCCGCTGTGGCCGGGTTGTTGGTCAGGCGCGCTTTACTCTGACTGAGGTTCATCGCCAGGTCGTCGGTCACCTCAATGCCGTCACGTGCGAGCCGTAGTGCCGGCTCGATAACCTCGGCCCAGGTCATGGTGCCGTACTCGCGCAGGATGTGATCGAAGCCCGCGATGGTCCCGGGGACACCCGACGACTTGTGGGTGAAGCGGTACTCGGCGTTGTCCACCTCACCGTCTTCGCTGAAGTACATGTTGGAGTGGGCGAGGGCCGGTGCGACCTCGCGGAAGTCGATGGCGACGGTCCGGTCCTTATCTGCGAGGTGCACGACCATGAAGCCGCCGCCGCCCAGATTGCCTGCGCGCGGGAGTGTTACCGCCAGTGCGAGCCCGACGCCGACCGCTGCATCGATGGCATTGCCGCCTCGCTCGAGGATCTCGACCCCGACCCGTGTGGATACAGCGTTTTGGCTGGAGACCATGCCGTCCCGACCCACGACCGGGTGGTGAATGGCATTGTAGGTGATGATCGGAGCCGACGGCTCGGCCGTGGCGACCTGGCCGAACGTCGATGACGGCCATGCCACAAGCAGAAAAGCGACGTTACTGATGAGGCGGTAGGTAGCCCGGGATCCCATCGAATCTCCATGTTCCAGCAGGTATTTGGTTGCGTACCGCAAGGTGCGTGGGCGCCGACGGCTGGGCCAGGCTAGGGCCGCAGTTGCCGACACCGGTAGCAACCGCCGAGCATCACAGATGCACAGACAGGACATGAAGCTCTCGAGGCTCGATGCGGGGATCTTCCTGATCAGCTTCGCTTTCCTGCTCCGCAGATGCTACCGCACCGACAGCCGGATCGGCTCTAGGTGCCGCGGGATGATCACTCGGGCATCTGGAGCGGCCGCGCGAATTTCGTCGGCGAAGGACGACACCCATTCCTCGCGATATGCCGTCGCGGCACCGTACGGCACGCGGAAGTTGTCAGCATGGGTTGGGATCACCACGCTAGGGTAACCGAGTGCCGCCATGAGCTTGGGCGTGTACTGGTAGATCTCCAGATGGGACGGCGCTGCCCCCACTAGTGCGATGTCCGGGCGGAGCCCTTCAACCTCTCGTTCGATGTAGTTCATCGAGCCCATCGTCATGACCTCGTGGCCACCGATCCGGATGAGGAACATCAGTGAGCCGCCTTCAACGAGCTGGTTGATGCGGAGCGGCCGTGTGGCTCCTCGCTCGACGACTGCTGACTGGTAGTAGCGCTTGTCATTGAGGGGGCTGTGCAGACTCGGGATCGCACGGATCGAGACATCGCCGAAGTCGTAGTCTTCGCCGCCGCGGACGGTGATGAGTTGCTGGGCCGGTATGCCGTAGGCCCGCATGATGTTGATCGTGCTCTCGTGGCCGATCACCACCGCGCCCGTCTTGAGTGCGAGGTAGGGCACGTCCATGACGTGGTCCGGATGGGAGTGCTGAACCAGGATGTAGTCGGCGCGCTCGATGATCTCGTCTATGGCCGCGACGTTACTGAAGAGTGTGTCGTTGCGGCTATAGATGGGCCGGGTGTCACCCGGGTCGGCGCTCGGCTGGCCGCTGTAGTTGGCGCGGGTCAGATAGGGATCGACGAGAACTACGACTGGGTCTGCCGAGCCTTCGCGCGGAGCTGAGATTTCCCAGCCAGCCGCACCCAGGTACCGCATGGTGAGGGTGTCGCCGGATTCAACGTTCTCGGTTTGCCCCGCTTCGGAGGGCTGGCTGGGCGCACACGCGGCCAGTGCAGTTGCGAGTGTGAATACGCATACCGATAGGGTGGTCCTGGGTCGCATTGATGCTCTCTGCGTGTTTGCCCGATGCATGATGGCCATGTCGGGCGTAATCTGGGCGGATACGCGATCGCCTCATCCGCTGAACGAAGGAGGCAAGATCCTATGTCCCTCACCAGCGCGCTAGCGAGGACTCGTCGCCGAGCCCATTGTCGCCGGACATCGGGCTTCGCCGTGGCCCGCCCATCTCTTCCTGTAGAGCATCGATCCCATGCGCCAACGATTGGTCTGGTCCTTACGATTGCTGCCAGTGCTTTTGATTGCCGCTAGCTCTTGTGCCCAAGAGGCCGAGCTTCAACCGAAGAACGATGATGCGCTGTTAGGAGCTCTCGGTGAAGGCATCGACATGGGCCTTCCGGGAATCTCCGCGGCCATCGGGGTAGGGGACGAAGTTGTGTGGACAGGCACTGCGGGCTTCAGCGATGTGCTGGGTGGGGTGCCGGTCACGCCGAGCGACCGCTTTGGCGTTGGGAGCATTACAAAGACGATGGTCGCCAGGGTGATCCTCCAGTTGGTGGACGAAGGCCTCGTCGACTTGGGCCGGACCCCAGCGGATTACTTGGACCTGCCTCTCATCGACAGGACCCCGAACGCGGGTTTGGCGACGCTCCGTAATCTTTTGAACCACCAGAGCGGGATCCCCACCTGGGAATTCCAGGAAGACTGGATTCGGAAGGGCAGGGGTGACGAGATGGAACTCGGGTACGTCTGGGGGAAGACCGAGACGCTGGAGTACTCGACGGATGACCTCTTGCCGCCGACCAATGCACCCGGTGAGCGCTACTCGTACTCGAATACGAACTACACGATTCTCGGGCTCATCATCGAAGCCGTGACCGGGAACGATGCGTCTGCGGAGATCCGGACACGGGTCCTCGAACCGTTGGGGATGGAGAACACCTTCCTGGAGTCTTTCGAGGAGATCCCGGGCGGGTATGTGAACCACTACCACTACGCGACTGAGACCTTCCAAGAAGTGGCTGGCGTGCATGCGGGCTTTCCTGAGATTCGACCTGAAATCGTCGAGTCGACGGCGGGCAATCTATCTCCGGAATGGACCGCAGGGGGCATCGTCTCCTCCGCGAGCGACCTTGTGCGCTGGGCGCGGGCCATTCGCGACGGGGAACTCGTGAGTCCTCAGATGAACGAAGAGGTGTTCACCTACTATCCACCTGAAGACGAAGCCGGACGGCGGTCTCGCTACCTGCAAGGGATCTCGTGGAGCCCGGGCTTTTATGAAGACTTCGCAGCCTTCGGCCACTCGGGGGGGACGTTGGGCTTCACGGCCTACATGTATTGGGTGGAAGACACCGACATTATTCTGGTGATGCTGACGAACGTGGGTGGCATGCATTCGGCGATGTCGCCGAACCCGGTGGGTGAATTCTTCCGGCGGACGTGGCTGCCGGCGGTCATGGTGTATTTGGACAACGTCACGCCGTAGTCTCCTATGTGCTTTGCGGCTCTTGAGTTTAGATGGGTTGGATTGGGGTCGGCGGGAACTCGGCCGAGTCACCAGGAGGCCCCCGATGGAAGGTTCGATCAAAGGAAGTTGGCCCGGCGGCCCTAGGCGCGAAGGCGAGCCAGGGTGATCGCCCGCGACATGGACGCCGCTGGGGGGCCTACTGGAGTTCCGTGTCCGCCGATGGGTTGATCGGGTCCGCGAGAGAAAGCAAGTGGTCCGCTCCAGTCCTCTCACAGATTGTGCCGAACGCCTCTACTACGGCCGGGTCGAACTGGCGGCCGGCGCAGCGTTTGATTTCTCTGACCGCCTCACTTGGAGAGAACGCTTCCTTGTAGGGCCTCGCATGCGAAAGCACGTCGAACACGTCCGCCACCGAGACGAGGCGCGCTTCGATTGGGATGTTCTCTCCAGACAGAGCATGCGGGTAGCCCGCGCCATCCCAACGTTCATGATGCGCCACCGCGATATTGCTCGCGACCGTCAGGACCTCGTGTCGACTCCCTCCCAGGATTTGCTCCCCGATCAAGGTGTGTCGCTTGATCGTGTTGAATTCTTCGTCGGAGAGGTCACCTGGTTTCATCAGGATCGCGTCCGGCACCCCGATCTTTCCGATGTCGTGGAGAGGGCCTGTTCGCCGGATGAGGTCGATATCTTTGGGTTTCATCCCCATTTCCGCCGCGATGCGCGAGGCCATGCCGCCGGCGAGTGCCACGGACGCTCCGTGCCACCCCTTGTAGTAGGCGAGGAGAAAGGCTGGGAGAATGGGGGGTAGCCAGACCAACAGAGCCCCTTCCGACTCGATCCAGTCGGGAGCGAGCAGGATCGCGCCTATCGGAATAAGTAGGACGCCGACGGCGAGCAGGAGCGCTCGCCCAGGTACGGTCCGAATCTTTCGTACTGGATGTGGAGCCTATTATTGGCGCACCGCTCACTTAGCCAGCTCCGATAGCCGAACGCTCAGGCAAGAGGAGGCCCTTCACCCGCGCGCGGCCCACCCGCCCCACTGATTCCACCGGTGTTTCGTCATCGTCGACAACGACGACTCGCAAGTCTTCAGGGGTGACGCTCCGGAGAAGATGAGTTGCGAGATCCTGGATCCTGGGCGGCCAGAGGCATTTTCCTCTTCAGTTTGCGACACGAATCTCACGAGGCACGATACCGAAGGATTTCGGCGGTCGCCAGTTGCCGACCGTTGCTCCTCCCGTTTCGGGGCGGATGAATCGCTATGTGTGGTTATCATGCCCCAAGCTCGGCGACGGATCGTGGGACACTCCAAAGAGCTTGAGGCTCGCCTGCATTGTCGGACCCATGAGCACGGCGAAGATCACCGTCCCTAGCCCGATCGAGCCACCTAGAAAGAACGCGATCACCAGCACGGTGGCCTCGATGCTGTTACGCGTGACCCGTAGGCTCCGTTTCACCTTTTGAGCCAGCCCCATCGCGAGGCCGTCGCGAGGCCCCGCGCCCATGCGCGCGCCGATGTAGGTCGCGGTCGCGAGGCCCATCACCAGGACTCCACTGACAAACTGTACGCTTCCCCATAGGTAGCCGGATTGCGTCGGGAACCAAGTGACCTCTCGAAGCAGGTCTACCCATGGGCCGATTACGAGCATGTTTAAGACGGTCGCGACTCCGGGCTTCACTGACAGGACGAATGCGCTGAAGAGGATCAGCAGGAGGCCGACACCTTGGGCTATCCTCCCGAAGCTCAGCCCTGACTTCTCGCTCAGCGCGTCGTGCAGCGACGACCATGGATCGAGTCCGATATTCGCCTCGAGCATCAGGGATACGGCGAGTCCGAACAGGAACAGGCCAAGCTGGAGACGGGCCATGTGGCTCCAGAACATCCAAGAGCGGTAGTGGTCCCAGCGCGAGGTGCCGGGCAGCCGACCTTCGTCCTTCTTCACAGATAGATTCCCTTCGTCGCTGGATCGCCATTGGTGGCCCAAGATGGCATGGTGGCGCAGGCAGGGTGGGACCCTTCATGCGGCAGCCCAACATCGTCTGGCCAGCGCCCTCCCGACACCCCGAACTGCATCCGTTGCCTCACCTCCCGCGTCCTCCCACCTCGGGCTCATCAGGAGATTTCCGCTGTGCGTACTTCTGTGATCCGTGTCGTCCTGGCCATAGGCCTCGTTGTGGATCCAACGAGTCTTCGATGGCTCTGCTCAAGCGCTACATGATGACCGGAGGGGTGTTGCTGGCCGCCGAAGCGGCGTGGTGGGGGCTCTTTTCCGGTGGCATCTTCCAACGTGAGACCTGGCTTCCGGGAGCGATGCGGTACCTCGGGAGGTAGATGCCGGTAAGGTCAGCATTCACTCCATCGCTCCAAATATGCGTCCACGGACACCTTCCGCCGCGTCGACTTTGACGTCATCGACCGGACCTTTCCGAAGATGGGTCGCTCTGGCCATCCGCGGTCGAATCGTCCCATGGTCCAGAAGATGCCGCTGTAAGAGTTAGGGTCGCGTCCGTCGATGGCGTATCGATTGTTGAGTTCGACCATGACGTCGAGTGCTTCGCGTGGGTGCTCAGTCCACTCCAGGATCTTCTTTCCCCACAGCATGCGCAGGTAGTTGTGGATGCGGCCGGCCTGGACGAGTTGTCTTTGGGCGGCGTTCCACAGCTCGTCGTGCGTCTCTGCGTTGGTGAACTGCTCCAGCGAGTAGGTGTGGTCCCGTGGGTCCGACACGTGATCCTCCAGCGTGCCCCGCGCCCACTCCGGGAGCGTTTCGTAGCGCGCGTAGTCGGGCGCATGAGTGCAGTACCCATAGCCGAGCTCGCGCCACGTGATTAGTTGGTCCAGGAAGGCTTCGGCCGACTCGCTCATGCCCCACCAGCCCTTGCGGCGACCGTCCGCCTTCTCGGATAGCCGAAGCGGTGTCCAGCCCTCGGCTTGCGTGACCGTGCTGAAGATTTCGTGCGCTGAGATGTGTCCGTAATGTAGCCAGGTCGACAGCCCGCTTGGGGCGTCGAGGTCGGGATGGTTTCGCTCGTCCACATAGCGTGGGAGCCGGCCACGTACGAAGTCCAGCATCTCGGACCGCGCAGCTGTCGCTCCACCTTTCCACTCGGTGACCCCGACGGAGTGATCGATGGGAAGGGTGTCGACGAAGCCTCTCGAGGCGAGGTCCGTCTCCCTCGTGGGATCCCATCGCACCGTGACGGAGTCGGGGAGCGCATCGAGCCTCGGAATCTGCAGTCCACTCAAGCTGTCTGCAGCCGGCATGTCTCCGAGGTGTGTAGGCAGCTCTGTGTGGAGAAAGCGGCGGAAGTGGTAGGCGGCTGTGAAAACGCGGTCGGTAGCCCGCAGTGGCAGGAGACCACAACTGTCCACGGCCTCCACGCGCACACCCTTGAGCCGTGCCGCAGCTTCGAGCAGTCGAGGTGTCCCGAATACCGGGGAGTCGTCTGTGATGACGGCGCAGGCGGAGTCTGCCAGAGTCGAGAGGAGACCGGAACCCGCTCCCGGCTTCGACTCGACGTAGGGGAAGTAGCAGACGGCCTTGGACGCGAGGACTCGCTCGTGCTCGAGCATGCCGTCGAGGATCGCCTGGTGGTGTCGATCGGATGCCCACCGGTACCCCGCGGAAATGGCCTCGAAGATCACGAGCGGCTTCTGCAGCGTCTCGGCGAGCTGTGCGGCATGGTCTAGGGCGTAGTTCCGTTCCAGGCGTCGGGTGGCCGTCATCCAATACAGGACGTATTGGCCATCCGCGCGCGTTGGCGCCGCGGTCAGCGCTCGCACCCTAATGGGTGGGACCGGACTCACGACGACCCCCCGAGGGGGCTGAGGGCGTCTTTTGCGATCGCGCTCACGAGGTCACTGAAGATCCGGGCATGAAACGGATAGATGCCGTACCAATACAGCCACCCGAAAAATCCCGTCGGCGCAAAGAATGCGGTTTGCACCAGGCGCGTCTGGTTCCCTTCTGGAATCGCTTCGAACTGGAGCCATGCCTGGCCTGGGACCTTCATTTCGGCTCGCAGTCGCAGCAGTGACGTGGGCTGATATTCCTCGACGCGCCAGAAATCCAGGGCCTCCCCCGGGTAGAGCACGAGGGGGTCACGGCGGCCGCGCCGGAGTCCAGGGCCGCCAATCATCTGGTCGATGATCCCTCTAGCCGTCCAAGCCCAGTTCCAGACCCGCCAGCCCCGCGCGCCACCCAGGCTGGAGAATGCCGCGAAGACGTCGGCGGCTGGGGCGTCCACGAGCTTGGTCCTGACCTCTGTGACGACGCCTTCCTTGTCTTCCAGGAGAACACCCGGGTGGTTCGGTCCGCCGGAGACGCTCCAGCGGGTTGCGACCTTGCCGGTCCGCGTCCGCTCGAGCGCACGTGACACAGCCTCCCGGTATGGGATGGGGACGATGTCCGGGAACAGCTCCCGAGCCCGGCGCGTGTCCGCTACTCCGGGCTGAACCACGCCCTGAATCAGCGGGACAGCGAGACAGTTGGGAATCGGGGTGACGAGACCGACCCAGAGCGCTGCCAGGGAAGGAGCGAGCACGGGGACCGGGATTATGATGCGAGGCAAGCCCCGGACCGCAGCGTACCGCTCCATCATCTCCTTGAACGTGAGGCGGTCCGATCCGATGTCTGTGATGCCGATGGAGTCCACGCGCCCGACTGCCGCCACCAGATAGGCGAGCGCGTCGCGAATGCCGATCGGCTGCACCTCATTTAGGATCCACTTCGGCGCGACCATCACAGGGAGCCGTTCCGTCAGGTAGCGCACCATATCGAACGATGCTGAGCCGTCCCCGATGATGGGGCCCGCTCGAAATTCTGTAACGGGTAGCCCTGCGTGGAGAATCGACACGATCTCGGCGCGGCTCTGCACATGCTCGGCGGTCGTGCCTCCCATGTCGTTCCCGGGAAGAAGTCCACCTAAGTAGATGACCTGGTCGACACCTTGAGCTGCCGCGACGAAGTTCTCGGCAGCCCGGCGATCTTGCGCGGCAAGGTCATCGCCCGAGCACATGGAGTGTACGAGGTAGTAGGCGACCGACACTCCGTCCAAAGCGTGCCGGACAGACATGAGGTCCATCAGATCGGCTTGTACGATTTCGACCTGAGCTGCCCAGGTGCGAGCCCGCGCGCACTTCGCGTCCCGGGCCATGACCCGAACCTTGTGTCCTGCTTCCAGCAAATCCTCGACGAGCCGGCCGCCTACGTATCCCGTGGCACCCGTCACCAGAATGAGCCCGGGCGGCGGGGGCGTGGCTTCCGTTACTGGACTGGACTGCTCCATCGTCGATCGTTTGTAGAGGGAATGTGTGCCTACAGGGTTGTAGGATGGCACATTGTTGTGATTGGTCCAACTATTGTTAGACTATTGTATCACAAGTTTTGTGCTTCCCCAATCTCACACAGAGTCTCCGATGGCTGACACGGCGTTCTCGCCTCCTCGGGAGGACACCAGGGCAGGCGAGAGCGGGCGCGGGGCGGAAGGAGACCTCGTCCGCCAAATCGCCGGTGTGTTGACGTTCGCTTTCGTGATGTGGCTCAACGGACTCGCGGGGGCGGGAACGCTCAGCGGTGAATCGATCGGGGTAATCGCGAATCGCTACCCCTCGGCGTTCCTTCCAGCGGACTACGTCTTCGGGATCTGGGGCCTCATCTACCTGGCGCTGCTTGGCTTCACAATTTACCAGGCGCTTCCCGCTCAGCGCACCAATCCGGTTTTGCGCCGCCTCGGGTGGTGGTGGCCAGTCAACGGTCTGCTGAACGTAACTTGGATCGTGACGTTCTCGTTCAGCCACTTCGGGGCCGCTATGGTCATCATGCTCGCCTTGTTGGGCTCGCTCATCGTCATGCACCTCCGCATAGGGATCGAGGACGAGCTCGGGGTGATGGACCGCGTTCTCGTGGCGCTCCCGTTCGCGCTCTACCTCTCTTGGATCTCGGTCGCAGTCATTGCGAACACCTTCCAGTACGTGACGTATCTCGGCTGGAATATCCTTGGGCTCGGCGGCCCGTCGTGGTCCGTGATCATGATGATCGTCGCGACCGTGCTCGGATCTTTCCTGGCGTGGCGTCGGCGGACGTGGGTGGCGCCCCTCGTAGTAGCCTGGGCGCTCGTTGGGATCGCGGTGCGGTTTGACGAGGTCCCGGTCATCGCGGTGACAGGGTGGGTGATGGCCTTGGCCGGGTTGGCGCTTCTGGCCGCCTCGCGGGCTGGAACCGGCTTGGGTCGCGGCGCCGTGGTCGTCTCCGTTTTCCTGGTTCTGTCGTTCGGGGACGCAGCGGCACAGGAGGCTTCACTGCGGGGTCGGGTGATGGACGCGGCGGACATGCGGCCGGTGCCGGGGGCGTTGGTCACCGTCGTGGAAACCGGCGCGCAGGTGCTCACCGGCGACGATGGCCGCTTTGTCGTGCGCGCTCTACCTCCAGGGCTCGTCTCAGTCGTGGTGGAGATGATCGGGTACGCGAGTGCTCGGCGAGCCGAGATCGTGCTGCAGTCGAGTCGTTCGACGTATGTCGAGTTCCAACTCGAACGGCAGGCGATACAGCTCGAGGGAATCGTCGTCGGTGCTCCGGCGTTCAGCGTCCCCAATGCCGCGCCCACGTCTGTCCAGCTCTTGTCCAACGAAGAACTGCGCAGGACGCCGGGTGGGTTCATGGACATCTCGCGGACGTTACTCTCGTTGCCCGGTGTTCTCGGGGGTGTCGACAACCGGAATGACCTCCTGGTCCGAGGCGGAGGCCCAGGTGAGAACGCTTACTACCTGGATGGCATCCGCATTCCGCAGATCAACCACTTCGCGACACAGGGCGCTTCCGGTGGCGCACTAGGGCTGGTCAACGTCGACTTCATCCGCGAGACCGAGTTCTTCAGCGGTGCATTTCCGGTTCGTTATGGAGACGCTCTGAGCTCGGTGCTGAGCATCGAGAATCGGCCGGGCAGCCCGGACGCCGTCAAAGGGGACTTCACGCTCGGTGCTACTGAAGCCGCATTGACGCTGGACGGCCCCCTAGGCTCCAACGGCAATTGGCTGTTCAGTGTTCGGCGGTCGTACCTGCAGTACTTGTTCGCTGCGATCGGACTCCCCATCAGGCCTGACTACTGGGACGCTCAGTTCCGGCTGGAGTACGAGCCGACTGCAGTCGACCGCTTTCTGGTCGTCGGGATCGGCGCGGTCGACAACTTCGGGATCGTTGCTCCCACGGCGGGAGACGAGTTCGACAACTTCGAGATCTTCGAGCGGGTCATCGATAATGACCAGCGGAGTTATACGGTCGGGGCAAGTTGGCGCCGGCTGATCTCGGGCGGGTTTGTCACGACCACGCTGAGTCGCTCGACGAGCGACTATACGTTCAGCGATCCAGGGTCTGATGGCATCCCTATCTTGACCAACGAGAGCCTCGAAATTGACAGGAGATTCTCGACCCGTGCTGGTCTCGCCTTGGGCGACAAAGTCACGTTCGAGGGCGGCGTGGATCTGATGCGCACCTCCCTGGACGTGGGTCTTTTTCAGCGGGCTGTGCCCGGCGGTTCCTTGCCGGCTGACCTCGCATGGGACGGACAGAACGCCCTTTGGAAGCTCGCAGGTTATGCCCAGTTGGCTGGGGATGTGGGTGCGAGGACGACGTTGAGTGCCGGTGTTCGAGCGGACGAGGTTACGGCGCTCCAAAACGGGTTCGCTGTTTCACCCAGGGCCTCCGCAAAGGTGAGTCTGAGCAGCGACGTATCTGTGCAGGTGGCCGCTGGCGTATTCCACCAGTCGCCGAGCCTGTTGGCGCTCTCCGTCGAGGAAGGTGGTCGGCCGGTGAATCTGGGCCTGCGGCAGCAACGCAATGTCCAAGTCGCTGGCGGTCTATCGTGGGTCGCGAACCCGGGTCTTCGTATCACTGCGGAAGGTTTCTACAAGGATTACGACCGAGTGCCGCTCCTTCGCGACGACTCGCGGGTCGCGCTGTCCAACCTGGGCGGCGACTACGGCTTCGTCGGAGCAGAGCCGCTCACGGACGACGGCACAGGCCGCGCCCGGGGCTTGGAGCTCTTTGTTCAGCAGAAGCTCTTGGAGAGTGTCTACTTCTTGGGTGCGTACACGCTGTCGTGGAGTGAGTTCGCCGGCGGGGACGGGGTCCTTCGCCCTTCTGCCTGGGACCGACGGCACGCAATGGATCTGACCCATGGCTTCCGGCCCAATGAGTCTTGGGAGTTTGGCGCGAAGCTAAGGTGGCTGTCCGGGCTCGCGACTACACCTTGGGACCTGGCTGCGTCTGAGGCCTCCTACGCCCTCACGGGTCGGGGCGTGCCGGATTGGGACAGGATTGGAAATATCCGGACACCGGTGTATCTCAGACTCGACCTACGTGCAGAGAGGCGGGTCAGCTACACCGGGTGGAACGCGGTCTTCTATCTCGATTTGCAGAATGTGCTGAATCGGAGGAACGCGGTCGGATTCGCCTATACCGAGAGCCCCGAATATCCCAACCGGATCAGGCCGATTGATGGTGCTGGATTCCTGCCGACGTTCGGGTTCAGTATCGAGTTTTAGGACGGGTTAGGAGGCTCGCCTGCATTGTCGGGCCCATGAGCACGGCGAAGATCACCGTCCCTAGCCCGATCGAGCCACCTAGAAAGAACGCGATCACCAGCACCGTGGCCTCGATGCTGTTACGCGTGACCCGTAGGCTCCGTTTCACCTTTTGAGCCAGCCCCATCGCAAGGCCGTCGCGAGGCCCATCACCAGGACTCCACTGACAAACTGTACGCTTCCCCATAGGTAGCCGGATTGCGTCGGGAACCAAGTGACCTCTCGAAGCAGGTCTACCCATGGGCCGATTACGAGCATGTCTAAGACGGCCGCGACTCCGGGCTTCACTGTCCTGGCCAAAGGCCTCGTTGTGGCAGTGCTCCGGTGAGTCGTTTCCGGCGAGGGCCCGCTGGGCCTCCCAAGCTAGAGAGCTTGAGCGGCATCACGATGGGAGCAGCTATGTCGATGTAAGACGCGGATCCGGTACGGTCGCTGCCGGAGGAGTCAGAGAGGGGCTACCAGTCCGTCGGTACGTAGTCCTTTAGGAACTGGCCCCACATGTGCTCGCCCGTGTTCACTCCATTGATGATCGGGTCCACGATGCGTGCTGCTCCATCCACGATGTCGAGTGGCGGGTGGAAGCGATGCATCTCGGTCTTCATGGCTGCGATCGATTCCGGATCCTCGTCCGTCACCCAGCCCGTATCGACGGCGTTCATATGGATGCCGTCGTTGTGATAATCGGTGGCTGACGTGCGCGTCATCATGTTCAGCGCGGCCTTTGCCATGTTCGTGTGCGGGTGGCGGGTCGTCTTCGCGTTTCGGTAGAACTGACCCTCTACTGCCGAGACGTTCACGATGTGTTTGTCTCGATCGTCGGTGCGCATCATGAGTGGCTTGAGGCGCGCATTGAGGACGAAGGGTGCGACGGCGTTCACGAGCTGGACTTCCAGGAGTTCGACCGTGGGCACGTCGGCGAGGAGCATGCGCCACGAATTGGTCTCACGTAGATCGATCTGCTGGAGGTCTTGGTCCAAGCGGCCAATGGGGAAGAGCGCCTTCTGGGCTTCGGTCTCCTCCGGGAGGAGCGGGAGCTGGGACAACGCAGCGGCGTGCGTGAGTCCCGGGGCCGCAGCGTCGGCCGGAGCCACCGTGCCCACATCTGCTGCGGGAGCCTTCCCGTCGGGCAGCAAGTCGTATCCGCGAAGTCCCTCGTAGTCACCGAGCAGCTTCTGTACGTGCTGGGGGAAGGCATCGAGGGCGGCTGCTTCGTCCTCCATCATATGCGCGTAGAAGTCGGGCGGACGGCGCACGGTCTGGCACGCGTTGCTGATGATGATGTCCAGTCGGTCGCGAGTCCGAAGTAGCTCCGCACAGAATGCCTCGACGCTAGGCGTGTGTCTGAGGTCGAGTCCGTAGATCTGGAGTCGGTCACCCCATTCGGCGAAGTCTTCCTCTTGGGCGTATCGGGCTGCCGCGTCCCGCGGAAAACGGGTCGTCACGATCAGGCTGGCCCCGCAGCGCAGGAGTTTGATGCCCGCCTGGTAGCCGATCTTCACGCGACCACCCGTGAGGAGTGCGACCTTGCCAGTCAGGTCCGCGAGTTCCCCCCGCTTCCGATAGTTCAATTCGGCGCATGGCGCGCAGAGCTGGTCGTAGAAGTGGTGCACATCAGTGAAGTGCTTCTTGCAGACGTAGCAGTGCTGGGTCTCGAGGCCCTCTGTGTATTCGGCCCCGGCGGATTCGTCGGAGGCTTCGTGTGCGGTTGCCGCTACCTCGCCGGCCAACGTGGGGGCGAAGACGTTTGGCGTCGTGAAGGTCGGTTTCCGACGGAGTGTGCGGATGCCGGTGCGGTTCAGCAGTTCCTCGCCACGGCGCTTCGCTTCGGCTTTGCGCTGCTTGGAGAGTTCTCGGGTGAGTTGGCGCCGCCGCGTCTCGTCTGGGTGCCACACCTTCCCGGCCGCGTGTACGAGGCGCCGTTGGGCGTTCTTGTCGACCTGCGCGAGAAGAGAACGGTCCTCACCGATCTGTTCCAGGAGGTCAGCCGCTGCCCGGATCTTGTCGGCGAGAGGGCCCTCGGTGGCCGAATCGTCCCCGGAGTCGTTCTGGGGCTCCTCGGGTTCGTCTTGTTTCAACATGGCAAGAAACTAAAGCCGGCCTGCCATGGGCCAATGGATGGGCGACTAGTTCCCTGCGGCTTTCCTCGGTAGCACCTCGTCCGCCATCGCCGCTTGATATACAAACACGGCCATGATCACGGCGTTCTTCTTGAGATCGTCGAGTGGGATCGTATCGAAGAAATCGAGATTCGTATGACCGCCTGTACCGCCCACGCGGGCCTGCAAGAATTGGAAGGCGGGTAGGCCGGCGGCGTCGAAGGGGACGTGGTCCGTGCTGCCCACGCCCTGCGGAGAGATGGTCGTCATGCCCATGTCACGCAGGGGCTCCATCCACGCTGAGAACGGTGTGCGCACGTGCTCGTTTCCTTGGAGCCAGATGCCGCGGTACTGACCCGGGCCATAGTCCTGGTTGAAGTACGCCGAGAATCTCTCGTAAGCGTCTGTCGTGCCCACTGACGGATCACTGGGATCCCCGAAGTGGTCGCGCACATACGCTCTGGAACCCCACAGCCCTTGCTCCTCCCCAGACCAAAGGGCGATCCGAATCGTGCGGCGCGGACGCGCACCGACCGCTTCCAGAATGCGCATCGCCTCGAGCATGACGGCGACACCCGAGGTGTTGTCTGAGGCGTTCGGACTCCCGTGCCAGGTGTCGAAGTGCGCGCCAAGCATGACGACTTCGTCAGCCTTGTCCGTCCCCGCGATTTCTCCGATCGCGTTGTGGGCCTCAGTCACCGCCTCGCCGTGGCGATTTCGCACCTCGACTTCCACCTCGACCGTGAGGCCCCGAGCTACGACTCGGTATATGCGGTTGTAGTGCTCGGGGGTCACCGCGACCACCGGCACCGAACCCAATGTCTCGGCCCGCGCCCACTGGTCCACTTTGGCTCCGGGTCTAGCGAAGCCCCGCACCGCACCAGGCCAGCCGCTGTTGGACTCCAGGACGACGGCCACACCCTCCTCCACGTAGAAGGTCAGCTTTTCTGCAGCGGTCAGTACCTCGGGATTGGAGGGAGCACCGGGATAGAGCTGTGAGAAATACGGGTCAGCACCGCGGATAGGTACGATGACGTCTTCTTCCAGCGCGCGAAGTTCTTCATCGGTCCGGCGGGGCGTGCCCGTGGCGAACCGCGTAAGGTCGATGGTCGGGGGCGGAGAAGAGAGGACCGCACGACCACGCAGCTTTCCTCGGTACTGTGCGAGGTCCGCGCGGGAACGGATCCCGCCCATGACGACCTCGAGGCGCTGCTTCCCATCCGTCCCCGGCGTGTGAGCGATCGGGTATGCGAGCAAGGGTGAGTAGTCCGGCTCAATCATGTGAACCGAGACGTACTCGTTGTCCCAGCTCACGCCGTAGTCCATGAACGGCTCGAGATGCGTGTTCATCAGACCGATACGGTCCATTTCCGTCAGGACCCAGGACTGCGCGCGCCGCATATCGTCCGAATTCGTAAGCCGAGCCCCGAGCACATCGGTCATATACGAGAACGTGTTCGGGAGTTGAGACCGTTGGAGGCCCTCTTCTCGGATCTTGGCGATCATTTCGAGATCGGGCGCCCAACTGGCGTCTTGGGCGGTGGTCGGAGAGCCGATCGTCATGACGGCCAAGGCCAACAACCCAGACTTCGATACGCGTCGCATATGGAGATCCTCAGAACTGCGGAACGGGTGGTCAGGTTATGCAGCCGGGTTCTCTGTCGCTACTGGATCCGGTGTTTCTGTCCGCCGTCGCATGTTGGCTGAGCCCTACAGCCCAAGGCCCAACCCAGTGGCTCTTGGGGCCGAAGCCCGGGATGTGGTGGACATGGTTGCACGCGAAGAGGGCCTCGATCGGGCTCGGGCTCGGAGCGACCATGCTTGTGCCCCTCACCGTGCTTCTCGGTGCGGTCCTGCGGGGCTTCGCGCTGGACCCGGTCACTCCAGTAACGCTGGTGTGGGTCGTCCTGGCTCTGTTCGTGTGGGGACGCTGGCCAGTGTCGTGCCTGCCACACGGGCATTGCGCGTAGACCCGGTGGCTGTGCTGAAGACGACCTAGCGGCTCGGCTGGCCGAACGGCCGAGTATGCCTAGTGGACCGGCTAGCGCTAGATCTTTCCGGTGGCTGTCTTGGGAAGTTCTTCGGCATGAAAAAAAGCTCATTCTGGGACGCAGTCGGCCAATGGATTAGAAGTCGGTCGTGCCCTTTGCAGCTTTTTGGAGTTGTCCAACCATGGCCCCTGACCAACCTTTCTGATCCAGCTCGAGTTGCCGATGCTCAGTCCCAAGCGCTTCCTCACATTCGTTGGTGTTCTCTGCGCCGCCTTCATCGACTCACACCACTACTCGGTTGGGATCCGGCATGTCTTCATGGAGGGTGGGGAGGTTCTCGACGAAGGTCAGATGACCGCGGCTCGTCCTGGCCGTTTCTTGGAGCGCGCAGGCCGGTAGCGCTGACGGAGAACCTGTGGCTGACGCTCCACCGTCGGCGCAGTACATTGGTGCTTGCCCCCGCACATCGATGTTGCCGATCCGTCTTCGCAGGAAGAATCCAATGAAGTGCGTCGCCCGAACCCTCGCAGCGTTCTCGATTTTGGCCGCTCTCGCCGCACCTGCCGCCTCCCAAGAGGTCGTGCACTGGGATGTCGTGGATGACATCCGCACGGAGGGCTTGGACAACTCTCAGGTTATGGAATACGCCGGTTACCTCACGGATGTGATCGGGCCGCGCCTCACTGCGTCTCCCAACATGCGTGAGGCTCAGGAATACGTAATGGATCAGCTCCGCGCGCTCGGACTTTCAGCCATCGTGAAAGAGCCTTGGGGCGAAGAGGCCGTGGGCTGGGAGGTTCAGCGTGTATCCGTTCACATGACCGCGCCGGATTACCAAATGGTCATCGCGTATCCCTATGCGTTAACACCGGGAACGGACGGACCGATCGTGACGCAGGCGGTAAACGCGGTGATCGAGACACGGGCGGATCTGGCCAAGTATCGGGGCCGTCTGGACGGCGCGATTGTGCTGGCTACACCGCCCATGCCGACGAGTCCGCGTTTTGTGCAGGACGCTTTTCGGCACACAGACGAATCCCTTCGGGTTTTTGAGACCGAAGGCCGTGATGTCATCAGCCAGACGTATGCTCGGGGCCAACTGGAACAGTCAACGTTCAGGCGCGAGGGGATCTCGGAAGCCGAGGTCGAGGAGTTCTACGCCTCGGAGGGCGTCGCTGTTGTGCTGAAGGCCAGCATCGGCGGAGACGGGACGGTCTCAGTGACGGGGCACCCGACCACGAGCGGAAATAGGACCCGGGCGGCCGTTGAGGCTGCGCTTCCGACTCTGGCGGTCGCTGCGGAGCACTACAACCGCTTATACAGGCTCAACGAGCGGGGCCTGCCGGTGACGATGGAGGTGGACGTCCGCGTGGCCATCGATGAAACGGACACGCGCACCTACAACGTCTTCGCAGAGATCCCGGGAACGGATCTAGCGCACGAGATAGTGGGCATCGGGGCGCACCTAGACTCCTGGCACAGTGGGACCGGAGCCACGGATAACGCCGGTGGTGTGTCTGTGATGCTTGAGGCGATGCGTATTCTGAAGTCGATCGATGTACAGCCGCGGCGCACGATCCGTGTCTTCCTGTGGAGCTACGAAGAGGGAGGGCTGCGCGGATCGAGAGGATACGTGAAGAACCACCTGGGTAACGCTTCCGAAGGGACCACGACTCCCGCACACGACAACTTTTCGGTCTATCTCAACACCGATAACGGGACGGGGCAGGCAAGGGGTGTGCATCTACAAGGGAACCGCCCCGCGGCACCCATATTCGAGGCATGGATGAAGCCGTTCTTGGATCTGGGTGTGGAGACGCTGTCCCAGTTCAGTAACCGGGCCACCGATCACCAGTCGTTCAATGAGGCGGGGCTGCCGGGCTTTCAGTTACTGCAGGACCGGATCGACTATCGCGCACGGACGCACCACTTCAGCATGGACAACTTCGATCAACTGTTGCCGAGAGATCTCGCCATCAACGCGACTGTGGTCGCGAGTTTCGCCTATCATGCGGCGATGCGCGAAGGGGTGTTCCCGCGTCCTAGATGAGCAGGCCGGAACGGTTCAGCCGGGGTGCCGCAGTCGGTACCGCTGGATCTTCCCGGTCGCGGTCTTCGGCAGCTCTTTGACGAACTCGATCCACCTGGGGCGCTTGTAGGCCGCCATGTTCTCGACGCAATGCGTAATCAAGTCGGCCGTCATGTCGTCGTTGGCGGGTTGGCCTTCTTGGAGCACAACAAATGCCTTGGGTTTGACCAGGTCCGAGCCGTCCGTTGCACCGACCACGGCACATTCGAGGACCGCGGCGTGAGCGATGAGGGTGCTTTCCACCTCTACGGGGGAAACCCAGATGCCGCCTACTTTGAGCATGTCGTCGGTGCGGCCTGCGTGCCAGAAATATCCGTCCTCGTCCTCCAAGTACTTGTCACCCGTGTCGAGCCACTCACCCAGAAAGGTCTGACGCGATCTCTCGGGGTCGTGTAGGTAGAAGAGGGTCGACGTCTCTCCTTTGATGTGGAGGTTCCCGATCTCTCCCTGAGGCACGGGTGCCCCGTCTGGATCGACGAGGCGGCACTCGTATCCCGGGACCGGCTTGCCACTACTGCCCGGACGGACATCGCCCGGCCGGTTCGAGACGAAGATGTGGAAGTTCTCGGTCGATCCAATGCCGTCGATCAGTTCGATGCCGGTGCGATCGAAGAAGTCCTGCCAAACTGGGGCGGGCAGCGCCTCGCCGGCCGAGACGCCAAGACGAATCGAGCACACGGCGTAGACGTTCGTGAAGTCGTCGACGGCGAGAATCGACGCGTAGCTGGTTGGGGAGGTGAAGAAGATGGTCGGTCGGTGACGATCAACGACTGCGAGGACGTCCTTGGCCTGCCTCGGGCTCCCTGGATACAGCACGGAGGACGCTCCCACGAACCACGGGAAGATCAGATTCCCGCCGAGCCCGAAGGTGAAGAACAGCTTCGCGACCGAGAAGGTCCGGTCCTCGGCGGTCAGGCCGAGCACGTCGACGCCCCAGAGTTGTGCGGTGAGGGGGAGGTCCTGATGACTGTGCAAGATGCCCTTCGGGCGGCCCGTCGTGCCGCTCGAGTAGTTGAGTGTCGCGTAGTCGGTTCGGTGCGTGTCAGCCGCGGTCAGCTCAGTGGGTTCGCCAGATATCCACGATTCGTAGGTTAGGAACGCATCGTCGCGGTCTCCTTCAGAGCCGATAACGACCACGTGCTCGACGCTGGGCGCTTGGGGGATGGCCTCCTCCACGACTGAGACGAGTGACGCATGCACCAACAGTACCCGAGGTCGTGCGTCCCGCAGGACGTAGGTCTGTTCCTTTATGGTGAGCAACGTGCTCATGCCGACGGCGACAGCACCGACTTTCAGGCATGCGAAGAACGCGATCGGCCACTCTGCAGTGTCCAGACTCAGGAACGCAATCGTGTCGCCCTGGCGTACGCCGAGCTTGAGAAGTGCGTTGCCGACGCGATCGACCTCTTCGGCGACTTGGCCGAAGGTCAGCTCTCGGTCGTCAGTGACGAGCGCGACTGAGTCGGCTCTGTCGATCAGATTGCGCGAGAGGATGTCGACCGCGTTGTAGTACTCGGGAAGGTCCGCGGCTCGGCGTGCGCCTCGGGTCACGCCGAGAACATGCCTTCGACGTCTTCTCGGGTGTAAACCCGGAAGGCAATCATCGTCTCGGTTTTTACGATACCCTCCAGATGTCGCATGCTGTCGCTCACGACGTCCGCCACGTCCTCATTGCTTTGGACGCGAACGATGGCGATGAGGTCGTATCGGCCCGCTACGGAGAACACCTCTTTGATGCCGTTCATCTCGACCAGTGTCTCGGCTAGGGTGTTGATTTTGTCGGTTTCGGCTTCGATGAGAACTACTGCGGTGACCATGACTGAAGTCCTCCAATCGGGCTTGTCGGGTTGGCACTGAATTTGGCCTATCATGAGGCTGAAGGTGAGAGATGTACAGGCGTGCGCCGCACCGGCTTGCTTTGATAGGGATGCTGGCTGAAGGTTGCCTTCGATTCATATCCCGAGGCATCACTCGACCGGAAGGGAAAGGTACTCCAGCATGGCGAAGCACAGTGGGTGATCACGAAGTTCATGCCTCGCGGTGAAGGGCTGAACATCGTGACTTCACTGGCACAGCCAGAAACTGCGCAGCCGTCGGCCTAAACAATGGACTTTCGCATGTTCCGTTTGCCCCGTTTCACCGTGATCGCAGCACTGTCGACCCTCTTTTGGACGATGGCTGCCATTCCGGCGAGCGACGTGACCGTCGCTCTAGAGTCAGTGACTTCTGCCGTTCGCTTCGATGCGTATGTGAAACAACCCGGCATCGACGCGATCCACTACACCTTTGGGATCACCCTGAATGATGAGTCGGACGAGATCCGAGCAGAGTCCGTTGCTGATCTGCGCTTCGTTCAGGGCGGGGTCACCAGCCTGTTTCTCGACCTCACGTCAATCATGTCTGAGGGGACAGGGATGGTTGTGGAGTCCGTCACGATGGACGGGCGTCCCGTCGCGTTCGTCCACGAAGACGATCAGCTCACACTGACTCTGGACGTTGCACCCGCGGTCGGTGAGCGCCGACGGTTCACGGTGCGTTACAGCGGCATTCCTGGGGCGGGACTGTGGATCGGCCTCAATCGGCATGACGAGCGGAGTTTCTTCAGCACGAACTGGCCCGACGAAGCCCGCGAGTGGTTGCCCGTGATCGACCATCCGTCCGACAAAGCGACGAGCGAGTTCATCGTCGTAGCGCCCGATCACTACCAGGTCGTGGCGAACGGACTGCTCGTCGAGCAGAACGACCGGCCGGACGGGACGCGAAGAACGCATTGGAAACAATCAGTACCGATCTCTACGTGGCTCAACGCACTGGGAGTGGCGCGCTTCACTTCGCGGACATTCGCCACAGTCGATGGCGGCATCGAGCTGCAGACCTGGGTGAGCCATCAAGAACGTGAGGAAGGCATCGCCACCTTCGAGATTCCCGTCATGCAGGCGTACGACTTCTACACGTCCCATATCGGACCGTATTCGTACGAGAAGTTGGCGAACGTCGAGGCTGCCGGGATGGGTGGAGGAATGGAGCACGCGAGCGTCATCTTCTACGGCGAAAGATCCGTCTCGATGGAGCCCGCGACAGGACTCGTGGCGCATGAAATCGCACACCAGTGGTGGGGAAATTCGGTCACGGAGAGCGATTGGAACGACGTGTGGCTCAGTGAGGGATTCGCCACCTACTTCACGCTCCTGACGACCGAACACTACCGTGGACGCGACGCTTTTGTGGCCGGCCTGCAACGCAGTCGCGCTTCGGTTTTCGAAGCAGAAGAGAGGCGTCCTGACGCTTCAGTCGTCCATCCGGACTTAGGTGACATGAGCGGCATCTTCAATGGTCTCCAGTACGGAAAGGGCGGGTGGGTCCTACACGTGCTTCGCGGCCAGATAGGGACCGAGTTGTTCTGGGCCGGCATTCGCGAATACTATGCGCTCTATCAGAACAGCACCGCTTCCACCGACGACCTTCAGCGAGTGATGGAGGAAGTGTCGGGCCAGGAACTACAGTGGTTCTTCGATCAGTGGCTGCGCAGGGAAGGGTCCTCGCCGATGGTCGAGGGAACGTGGGCGTACCAGGGCGGCCAGATCGTTTTGGAGCTGACTCAGATGCAACCGGGTGCCCCATACCGGGTAGGGCTCGACGTTGGGATCACAGCGGACGGGGACGGATCTCGGGTCGAAAGGGTCGAGATGACAGAGAAGTCCCAGCGGTTTGAGATCGCGGTTGGCGATGCGGTCACGGGTGTCGTGCTGGACCCTGGGACTTGGATGCTTGCTGGACTGTCGCTGGAGCGCCGCTGAATCGCTGCGGATCTCTAGGACCAAAAAGGCCCGCTACTTCCTGAACAGGTAGCTGAATTTCACAAATAAGCCTTCTTCGACCGGGTCGAGCCGCGAGAGCTGGTAGCTGCGCTCACCGACCATCAATCGACTGTATCCGAAGTAGACGATCGTTCCCGGCGATGGTTCGTACTGGAGCAGGAATTGTCCCTGAAACTCGCCACCCTCTCTAGCCGCTACCGGAGTCCCCGCGTAGGCGAGTTGCTGGCCCGTGGTGGGGTCCTGGAGGGCTTCACGGTTGTCCAACTCGTATTGGACGCTGCCACGCGCCATCAGCGATTTGTTGAACTGATATTGGAGTCGGAAGTTCGTCACGTTCACCGTCGAATAGAGTTCCTTGTTCGATATGGTGACCGTGCGCTGCACGGAGGTACCCAGGCCATTGAGGCCCGATGTGGACTGGGTGAGGGCTTCTGTCTCTTCTGAAGTGCGCCAAATCCTGGAGAACGTGTGATTCAGTGAAACCTGAAGGCGTATCGTCGGACGCCATTGAACGTCAGGGCGGAATTGGAGCTCGTAGCCGCGTGACGCTTCAGAGAAAATTGGAATCTCTCTGGCGATGAACGAGCCGTTCATATTCAACTGATTGTTGATGCGCGTTCGCGGCATGATCGCGATGCCCTTCAGATTTTGGAGCGCCTCTGGTGTGACGAACGCTGCCTGGGCGCCCCCGTCATCAACCACCGTGTAGTACCGGTAGGCTTCTGGCCGGAAGCGGAAGTACCCGTTCCGCAGGACGATCGTGAGGCTTCGGCCACCCTTGAAGGCGAACGAAGGCGTCACTCGGACTTCGTGTTCAAACGGAGTGTCTCCGCTCCAGAAGCCGTCGTGATCGAAGTAGTTCGTCGTAGTGATCGAGAGAGATTTTCGCTCGAGCGTGGCGCCCGCCCGTCCGAATCGAGTGAGCGTCGCACCGGCGTTCACCTGCGTGTCACCGGCGCGTGTGATGAATCCGCTGCGAGCACGAAAGTCTGGGTGAATGTCCGTCAGGCTCATGTTCCAGTTGAACGTGCGCCCACTCTTTGCGAACGCGGCCGTGAAGAGTGGCTTGAATCCGGTATGTCCTAGGTCGGTTGCGGTGCGGTCAAAGCTGCCCGCGAACTGGGTGGTGAGCGTGTAGCGGCCCTTGATCAGGAACCGAGCATCGGCAGCGACCAGTCGATTGAACGCTCCGGAACCGTCGGTCAGCACGCGATCCGTGTAGAGCATGCCCACTGTTGAGCCCGTGCCTACATCGCGGCGTGCTCTGAAGATGTTGAAGCCGGCCCGCCCGCTGCCGCCACTGATCGACGTAGGACTGTCGTCGAGCGCTCCGATGTAGCCCATGCTGACGCCGCCGATTTTCGCGGTGAGCTTCGCGCCGCCAATGGGATCCACGATCTGCCGGGTGTGCACGAGTCGCTGGGGTGTGCTGAAGATGTCCGCGCCTTCCAAGAAGAACGCACGCTTTTCCGCGAAAAACAGGGCGAAGCGTTCGTTCACCGTGAGTCGACTGACGTCAGCCTCGACCTGTGAAAAATCTGGATTGTATGTGCCGTCCAGTACGATGTTCTGGGTGATACCGACGCGGGCGTTCACGCCGAAGTCGCCCTCCGGGTCGGCGCGCTGGAAGGATCCGGTGGCCAGAGTGCCTTCTCGCACTCCGGTGATCACCGGGTTCACTTCGATGAGCCGACGTGGGTGGATGTCCCGGAGGCCTACGAGGCGTCCACTCTGAGCGAGCGTGCTCGTAGCGTTCTTGGTCAGGGGAGCCCAGGACTGCTTGAAGCTCCGGCGCTTCACTTCGCGGGCAACCTGGAGCCCCCACGTCTGTTCCGGAACCTCACGGAATCGGAGAGAGACGTACGGGATGCGCACCTCAGCCGTCCAGCCTTCTGCGTCCACGTGCCCATCGGATTCCCAGAGGAAATCAGGGTTGTAGTCGACTGAGCTGGCCGCGCTGCTGCGGCCTCGACCACTGCTGCGGCCTTCGACCCACAAGCCGTCGGTTTGGAGACCCAACGGGTTTACATAGAAGATGTAGCCCTGACGCTGGTCGTTATACGTATCGAGCGTGAGGCGGACCCAGTCGTCGTTGAACACGACTCGGTCTCGTTCTCCCAAACGTGCGAGGATCAGCTCGGGGTTTTCATCGTACGCCCGGATGCCGAAGTAGATCGCTTCGTCGGTATAGAACACCCTGACCTCTGTGTTTTCCGACGCCTCGATGCCTTCCACGGGCTCGTACTGCGTGAATCCGGTCAGGATGGCTGCGTCCGACCAAACAGCCTCATCCATTCGGCCGTCGATGCTAACGGACGGGCTGGAAATCCGGGGCGGGCTCACATCCAAATGGCCCGCACGCCCGCTGTAGATGACGGAATCCGCTGGTGCGGAGAGCAGAGCCACGAGGCTCAGAAGCTTCAGCATATGAAATCTAAAAGAACAGGTGCGGAGGGCCCGCGTTTAGGTCCTCTAGGACACGCGCCTCCCCGAAGGTGCTGGCCGGGGAAAGTCGACACCGACCCGGCGCGTGAACGGAGGCTAAGTCAGCTCCGTATCTGAGGAGGGGGCTCCGCGTTGTTTATCCGGAGCCTCGAGCAGCTGTTTGTAGAAGTCCCGTTCCTCTTCGAGTCGGCCGAGCCGGCCGCTCAGGTCATCCATCGCCTCGTTGATCCTCCCCGCGTCGCCCGGGCTGAACTGAGGAGCTTCGCTCGGTGCTTTGACTTGGGGAACTCGACGAGTCAGGACTCTTCCGATCGTCAAGATCATGACCATGATGATGATGAACTCGAATACGCCCACTGCGCGCGTCCTCCGAAGGATGCCAATCGTGGCAGGAAGATCCCTGCCTACCAGAAGATAGTCGATGCTAGCTTATCGCAACGAGCCGAGCCCACCCGAAACGCAGAGTGTGATGAGTATAGGAGATGCCCTTCGCCTTCGCAGTGAAGCCAAGTGCGAGCTGTGTCGTGGCATCGACGATCTCGCCGTTGTCGACGTGCCGCCGGACAGGGATGGGTCTCCGGATCGGTGTGTGCTGATTTGCAGCTCCTGTGTGGCGGCTCTCGACCACCCGGCAGCCGACGCCCAACGATGGCGCCCCCTAGCTGACACCATGTGGACCCCTGTTCCGGCCGTCCAAGTGATGGCATGGCGCGTCTTGAAACGACTGCCTGCTGAGAGCTGGGCGCAGGACCTCCTAGAGACGCTTTACCTGGATGAGGAAACCCGGCTCTGGGCCGAAGCGATGGATCAGGCACCCGACGACGCAGATCACGGTGGCCCCGCGCTCGTGCACCGGGACGGCAACGGAACGGTCTTGGCGGACGGGGATGCGGTGACCCTCATCAAGGACCTCAAGGTGAAGGGTGCGGGCTTCACCGCGAAACGAGGGACGGCTGTCCGTAACATCACCCTGGTTCGCGACAACGCGGGCCACATCGAGGGGAAGGTGAGCGGACAGCAGATCGTCATCCTCACCGAGTTCGTGAAGAAGTCGGGCTGATGGATGTCGGGCCGCCGCGGGAGCGCTATGTCGAGCTCCGAGCGCACCACCAAGAGGGTCTCGATTCGTCGAAGGCCCGGTCTTTCCGGCTTGGCACCTCGAGGGCGATCACTTTTGTGGGCCTCAGCGCCGGGCTGGTCGCGTTCGATGTGCTCGAGGGCGCCGGTGAGACGGTGGCGCTCCTGGTCAGCGCCGCTCTTCTGGCGGTCTTTGTTTGGCAGGTAATGGTTCACCGCGGTGTGCGGCGGGAGCAGCGGTGGCATGCGGTGCTGCTGGGTCTGGTGAACGAAGGCGTTCTGAGGTCGGATCGCGCATGGGGTGACCTCGACGAGGCGATCCCTGCTCGTGAGCGCCCTGTCGCGGTAGATGTGAGCGGTCACCCGTTCTCTCGAGATCTGGCGGTACTCGGGCCTGCGTCGCTTTTCCGGTTGCTCGGTCCCGTTACGGGTGAGCCAGGCCGAGTGACAGCGTCCGAGTGGCTTCTCGTTCCGGCGACCCCGGAAGTGGCACTGATGCGGTCTGAGGCGGTTCGGGAACTCAGCGAAGCTTTCGACACCCGTCTGACCCTCGCGGCGCACGGGCGCTTGGCGCCTGATGCCGATCCGCGGGCGGTGTCCAAGTTCCAGGAGTGGGCGGCGGGTGAGGCCTGGATGCTCGGAGAAAGCAGGATCCGAGTGGCGGCGTGGATTCTCCCGACGCTTCTCATAGGTGCCGCGGCCGCAGACATCTTCATGGGAGCGCCTCCTTTTTGGCTGCTACCCGGCCTGGTGCAACTCGGGGTCGTTCGTCGAGTGACGAAGCGTCTGAGTGATGACTTCGCGGCGGTCGAATACATGGCGCCCGCGCTGGCCGCCTACGTTCCCCAACTCCGCGAAGTCTCTTCGTGGCAGATGCAGGCGCCTGCACTCCGCGATGTAGTCGCGCGAATGGAGAGCGACGGAAGGCCCGCCCACGAACGACTGGCAAGCCTTGGACGTCTCGTAGACACGGTGGCGAGCAGGAGAAACATCGTCTACGCGAGCCTCGCTCCCTTTCTGTTGCTCGACGTTCACCTCGCGGTCCGGTTGGACCGGTGGAGGTCAGCGCACGGGCCGAATGCGGTTGGCTGGATCGGCGCCTTGGGGGAAATGGAGGCGTTGTGTGGACTCGGGTCTCTTGCGCATGACCACCCGGAGTGGGCGTTTCCTGAGTGGAATGAGGACGGATCTGCAAGGGTCGAAGCGAGCTCTTTGGGCCACCCTCTGCTCGCTCCGGGCGACTGCGTCAGAAATGACGTCACGGTTGGGCCTCCGGGCAGCTTCACATTGGTGACCGGCTCGAATATGTCCGGGAAGAGCACCCTTTTACGTAGCATCGGTACCAACGCGGTCCTGGCCGGCGCGGGCGCCCCGGTGTGTGCCGCCTCCATGAGCCTCCCACGACTCCGTGTACGTACGTCGATGAGCATCGAGGATTCGCTTTCGACTGGAGTGTCGTTGTTCATGGCGCAGTTGCTTCGCGTCCGCGACATCGTTCAGGAAGCCGGGAGCGGTGACTCGGAAGAGGGCCCGGTGCTCTTTTTACTCGATGAAATGCTCCACGGCACCAACAGTGCGGAGCGCAGGATCGCGGCTCAGGCCGTGCTGCGTCATCTGCTCGAACACGAGGCGATTGGTGCGGTCAGCACGCACGACCTAGGCCTCGCGGCCTCCGAAGACCTCAGGGCGGCAGCCCATGCCGTCCACTTCCGTGAGACCGTCCATCGTGACCAAGGCACCACCCGACTCGAATTCGATTACCTCATGCGCCCCGGCTTGGCCCAGACGAGCAATGCGTTGGTGCTTCTGGAGGCGGTCGGACTAGATCCCAAGCGTAGCAGGGACGACTCCACCTCCCCGTAGGTCGTGAGGGGGCACGCGCGTGGTTGCTGGGCGGGGACCTCCCGTCAATTCGGTAGAAACAGCGCCATGTTCACCAGGTCGACATCGGTCCGCGCGCGTATTTCGCGCGCGGTTCCGCTGAAACCCATAACTCCCCACCCGAAGGGTGGACTGCCATGACGATGGGTACGTCGGGAACCGACACACGCTGAATCACTCGCCGCTCTGCGACGTCGATCACGGAGATGTCGTGACTTGCGGTGTTGTTCACGAAAGCAAGGCGCCCGTTCGGGGTGACGACCAGGGAGAAGGGAGAAGCCCCGATTCCGTCCGACAGCTCTCCGGTGTTCAAATGGGACGCCGTGTTTGATGAACACGATCTTGTCGTCGCCTCGAATGAAGAATGCGTATTCGATGTCTCCGGACATGACTGACCCACCGCTGGACTGCACACCCACGTCCGAGGCAGCTGGAGAATCACCGGAGCAGGCTCCGGCCACGAGACAGGGCGCGTGAAGCGCCAGGGAGGGCTGTCCACGGTGCCCCAGGCGCCGACGGGCAGCAAGCAGTGTCGGACGGGCGTTAGCCCTCCGTGCCGCTGATGACTGACTGGGACGACCCTGCTTATGAGATCAGCCGTTTGAGCGCGAGCTTGCTCTCGAAAATGCGGCTGCTCAGGCCCGGCGATAACTCCACGGGACACGAAGCGGCGACCACCTTCGCTCAACAATTCACCGCGGCGTGCTCATGCTTGTGGGTCGCGCGATCTGTTCGTGGTCGCCAAATTTCTTAGCTTCCTAAGTCCAGTCCCCGGTAGCATACGGGGCTCACATCCCACGCAAGGTATTCATGAGGTCATCCAGGTCATTGGATCTGCTCGCCCCAGGTAGCGAGAAATTGATCTATATGCGGCGTGCATCGGTGTGCAGCGAGAACTCTTTTTGGACTGGAGCCTAGGTGACGGGGCCTCGCACTGCGCAAAACACGACCCCGAGTCCAACGGGGATAGCAGCAGATGGAGCGACTGCCTGGATGGCGTCGGAGTGTGACGGCGTCAAGGGCCGTATCTCTCGTCTGAACACCCGCCTGACGGATATGTCCCTCCCGGGTCACACCACGCCTCAGGCTGAGATCCAACGCGGGCTGATTCGAGACGTCTTTGCCGACGTATGGGATTGCCAGCCACTTCACGGCTTCATGCCGGAAGAGATGGGCGGCTCCACTGAAGAGATCTTGGCGACGGTTGAGACCGTGGCGTATCACCATCTCCCGATGGCCCTGTCCATGGCGATCAACGGGGTCCTCTTTCTTCTCCCCGTCGGCCAGTATGCCGAATCTAGGGTGCGTGATGAGGTGATGAGCCGTTTTTCCGGCTCGGATGTGGTGCTCGGTGGAATGATGATGACCGAGCCGCACTGTGGGACGGACCTCTTCGCAGCAAAGACTACCGCGAAGCGAGGGGCTACGAGCACTCGCATCCGTGGTGAGAAGCATTGGTCCGGACTTACGGGTCACGCAGACTATTGGATGGTCTTCGCGAGGGACGAGGAGGCTGGCCGGCGGGACCGGTTTGCCTTCCATGTCGCATCCGCGGACGATCCGGGCTTCAAAGTCTCCGAGTACTACGAGGCGTGCGGGCTCTGCCCGATTCCGTACGGCCGGACCCAGGTCGACATTGAACTGCCCAACGACGCCAGGATCGGGAAGGGGGCTGCATATTCGTCGGTTGTTGCCGGAATCCTGCAGCGGAGCCGACTGATCTCTGGAGGCGTGGCGCACGGATTCGCCCGGCGTGTGCTGACCGAGGCTCGCAACTATGCCGAGTCTAGGACGGCTTTCGGTGAGCCTTTGGCCCGCCTGGATCAGGTCGCGTACAGGCTGGAGCGCATTCAGTTCACGGAGCTTATGGCTCGGGCTATGCTCTCCTACGCCGCCAACTCAGTAGGCACGCTTCACCAGCCTGTGCCTGAGTCGCGCGGTTGTTCGCGGACCATCAAGGCTTTGGCGACCGGCCTCATGGTCGATGCGTCGGACCACCTCTCTATGATCCAGGGCGCGCACGGGTTCCGTCGGACAACGATGGGCTTAAGCGCTTTGACGGATGCGCACCCGTTCCGGATCTTCGAAGGGCCGAACGATGTCCTCTTCGACCAAGGCGCATGTGACGATCTGCGCCGCGCCAAGGGGCAGAGCCTGGGCGAGATGCTTAGTGGTCACCAGTTCACGCCGTGCACCAGTACACTCGCGGGTCTGCTCGACCGGGGGGTTGAAGATCTCCCCCAGCGCGACCGAGTCGTGCTCGGGCGAATGATTGCCCTGGCCGATGCGATGTGCTGGATGAGCGAGGCCGTGTGTTTCTCGGATGAAGAGCTGGAGTTGGCTGCGCGGCATGCGGAAGCAGATATGGCCCGGATGGCTGTGACGTTGGAGATGACGACGGCCTAAGGTGCACCGCGCCTCGAGTGCATCACCCTCGCTTGCTGCGTTGGCAAGCGCGTACCTTCCCCGCCGTACGTCCCGCGGGCGTAGTGCGCCCGAGACCTCCAGATTGAGACATCGCATGTTCAGACCGGCCCTTGCTTCTGTCTTAGCGCTTGTAGTTTTCTCCGCCTGCGACGACACGACCTCCTACGACGTGCTCATCACGGGCGGCACGGTGTACGACGGCTCCGGCTCCGCCCCCTTCGTGGGTGACGTTGCGATTGACGGCGATCGGGTCGTCGCGGTGGGCGATCTGTCGGGTGCCACTGCGGCCAACGTCGTCGATGCATCGGGAATGGCAGTCTCACCTGGCTTCGTGAACATGCTCTCGTGGGCCACCGAGACTCTCATCGTCGACGGGATGTCTCAGGGGGACATCCGGCAGGGTGTGACGCTGGAAGTCTTCGGCGAAGGCAATTCGATGGGGCCCATGAACGACGCCATGAAGGCCGAGTTCTTGGACGGCTTCAAGGACTTCGTGGGTGGTGAGGATGCGGCCGCCGCGCTCCTCGGTGGGAGCTTCGAAGTGCCGTGGACGTCGCTGGGTGAGTACATGGAGTTCCTTGAAACCAAGGGTGTCTCGACGAATGTGGCCTCGTTCCTAGGTGCGACCACCGCCAGGATTCACGAGCTCGGGTACGCAAACCGTCCACCTGATGCGGAGGAGTTGGACGCGATGCGTGCGCTCACTCATGCCGCCATGCAGGAAGGTGCCGTCGGCATCGGCTCATCGCTCATCTATGCTCCCGCGTTCTATGCGGAGACGGACGAGTTGGTAGCGCTCTCCGAAGTCGCGGGTGAATACGGCGGCATGTACATCTCGCATATGCGTTCCGAGGGGAACCGCATTCTCGAAGCGATCGAAGAGTTGATCACGATATCCCGCGAGGCTGGCCTCCCGGCCGAGATCTATCACCTGAAGCAGGGCGGTGAGGGGAATTGGGACAAACTCGACGATGTGATCGACATGGTCGAAGCGGCGAGGGCTGAAGGCCTGCGGATCACCGCCGACATGTATACCTACACTGCGGGCTCGACGGGCCTGGACGCAGCGATGCCGCCGTGGGTCCAGGAGGGCGGCTACGAGGCGTGGGCGGAGCGCCTGCAGGACCCAGCGGTTCGTGGGCGAGTCATGAGTGAGATGGTGGCGCAGCAGGATGATTGGGAGAACCTCATGCAGGGTGCCACGCCTGAAGGCACGCTCCTCGTCGGCTTCAGGAACCCCGATCTGCGCGGCTATATGGGGCGGACTCTGGCGGACGTTGCCGCCGAGCGGGGTGTGTCGGCCCAGAATGCCGCCATGGATCTCGTTGTCGAGGACGGTAGCCGGGTCCAAGTCGTCTACTTCTTGATGTCCGAAGAAAACGTGAAGCGGCAGATCGCTTTGCCGTGGGTTGCATTCGATTCGGATGCGGGCTCGATGGCGCCTGAGCCTCCGTTCACGGATGCGAGCACACACCCGCGGGCCTACGGCAACTTCGCTCGGCTGCTGGGCAAGTATGTTCGTGAGGAAGGGGTCATCCCCCTGGAAGAAGCGGTACGCCGCCTCACGTCTTTTTCAACGACCAACCTCGGCATCACGGACCGCGGCCTGCTCGCCGAGGGCTACTACGCCGACGTCGTCGTCTTTGACCCCGAGACGATCACTGACCACGCGACGTTCGAGGAACCGCACCAGTATTCGACGGGGGTGATCCACGTGTTCGTCAATGGTGGGCACGTACTGAGCGATGGTGAGCACACGGGTGCTACGCCCGGTCGTGTTGTGAGAGGGCCGGGGTGGACCGGAGGGGGCGATAGGCCACCTGAAGGGAGTCGGTGAGGGTCGGTCATGATTCACGATCCTACCGCCGTCTTCTTTGTCCTCGCGGCTATTGTGGCCGTCGCGGTGACGCTCGAGGCACGCTACAAGACGTTCCAGGCCCTAGGCTCAGCGTTGGTTGGGATTCTCGGCGGGATGCTCCTGTCGAACATCGGGATCATCCCTGGTGAGTCGTATGCCTACGTCTTCTTGGGCGGAGCAGGAGTCAGCGCCGGGATCGTGCTCATTCTCCTCACCGTCGATGTGCGCAGCGTCATCCAAGCCGGTCCCCGCATGCTGGCGGCCTTTGGCATCGGGGCCCTAGGCTCGGCGATCGGGGCGACCGTGGCCGCTCTGCTCCTAGCCGACTCGATTGGGCCTGAGACGTGGAAGCTCGCCGGCCAGTACGCGGCTACCTATACCGGCGGGGGTGTGAACTTTGCGGCTGTTGGTGCCGCTCTCGAGACGAGCGGCGATCTGTTCGCTGCGGGCATCGCCGCCGACGTGATCGTCACCGCCGTTTGGATGGCTGCCTGTTTGGCCGTGCCAATCTTGTTTTCCGCGCGGGTCCGCCAAGCTACGCGGGAATCCTCTCCCGCAGACCGCGTGGTTCCGGATCCCGACGAGCCTCCCAACCTCCACCAGATGCTCTACTCCAGCATCGGGGCGCTGGAGTTGCAGGGTATCGCGCTCATGGTGTCGGTCGTGCTTGGGACGTTATGGGTCTCCGGCATGCTCGGTGACCTCCTCGCCCCCATTCCCAGCGTGCTCTGGCTCACGACGATCGCACTCCTCCTTGCTCAGGTGCCGCATATCAAGCGCCTCAAGGGTGCCGGTGTGATCGGCAACTACATCGTCCTCCTATTTCTTGCGAGCAATGGAGCACGGTCGGTGATCGCGAATATCATCGAGGTAGGGCCGCCCATCGTGTACTACGCGTTGATCACCGTAGGCATCCATGGCCTCGTCATTTTCGGAGTGGGGCGTCTGGTCGGGCTCGACCTGAAGACACTGGCGGTGGCGTCCCAGGCGGCCGTCGGTGGACCTGCGTCCGCGATGGCGCTCGCCACTGCTCGAGGCTACACGGACCGGCTACTGCCCGGGGTCGCTGCCGGGCTTCTAGGATACGCGGCCGGAAACTATCTGGGGCTCGTCGTGGCATCCGTACTCAGGGGCGTGCTCGCCGGCTAGCTGGTGGCAGCCCGTTCCGTCAGTAAAGCAGCACAGTGTCGAGCACGTTCAGCTGCGGCTCGCCGGCTAAGTAACGCCGCAGGTTCTCGCAGAAAATGTCGATGATCCTGCCGTTTTCGCGATCGCTCGTGCTCGCTGAATGGGGAGTGATCAAGACGTTGGGCATCTCCCAAAGTGGACTGTTCATTGGGAGTGGCTCCTCTGCGAAGACATCGAGGTAGGCGGCGGCCACATGGCCCGACTCCAGCGATGCGATCAGAGCTGGCTCGTCGACTAAAGCTCCCCTCCCGATGTTGATGAGGGCGGCCCCCCGTGGCAGTGCCGCGAGCTGTTTGGCCCCGATCATGCCTTCAGTCTCGGGGGTATGCGGAGCGACCAAGATGAGGAAGTCTGCATCTGGGAGGTGCGTCATCAAGTGGCTTGGGCCCACGAGTTCGTCGACCGGAAGTGTGTCGGCCCCGGTTGTGTTCCGACGGACGCCCACGACGCGAAGGCGGAGTGCCTGAGCGACACGGGCGACCTCGCTCCCCACCGCCCCTAGGCCGACAACCACCGCCGTGCGTCCAACGAGATCCGTGGCCGCATAACGCTCCCATTCCTTGTTCGACTGAAGCGCCTGGAAATGACCGGCTCGGCGGGAGTGCATAAGCATGGACATCGCCGCGAATTCTGCCAATGGAATGGCGTGCACGCCCCTGGCGGTGGTAAACACAGTGTCCGGCATACGATCTGCATATGCCTGACGCCCCACTAGCTGTCCGATACCCGCACTGGTGGCCTGGACCCAATGGACGTTCGGCGCCAAGTCAGGCAGGTCGTCGAGGTGAGTGTGGTCAAAGTCGTACAGGATGGTGGCTTCCCCGAGGAGCCCACGCCATTCGGCTTCCTGCTCGGGCGTTCGGTCGCGATCTGCTCCCTTGTGGTCGGCGGGATACCGTGGAGGCCTGAGGAGGTCCGGCCGGTAGATGACCTCGATCTCTGGCACAGTCCGCCGCACACGCTCCACGAGATCTGGCTCGACATAACTCGCGATAAGGATTCGTTCTGTCATGACTGGCTCACGGCGAAGGATTCGATGTGGTCGAGTCGGATCCTCGGCCCGTTGTCGAGCACGAGGTATTCGGCACCATCGGACACGACGATATCAGTGATTATGCCGGTGCGCTCTCCGAGGCTGTCGGGATACCTTGCCGTGAGCGACATCCGTTGCCGTCTAACGGCTGCGGCTTCGTAATGATCGTGCAGCGAGCAGTCGATCGGTTTATATGGCTCCATCGGGTCTCTCCCTGAGTCGCGTCAGTCTTGCCGCTCCGTGCGCACCGGCGGACCTTGGCATCATCGTCAATCTCGTGGAGTTCGACCATGCGCCAAATACTTACACTCGTAGCCCTACTGGGCGTCGTCTCGCCTCTCTCCGCTCAGGACTTCGACTACACGTTGCCCATTGAGGAGCACGTCTTCGAAAATGGGCTCCGTCTTCTGGTCATGCACCGGGCGGACGATCCACGGGTCGCGGCGAAGATCTTCACGGATTTCGGGGCGATCGTCGAGGAACCGGGTGAGTTGGGTGCCGCTCACTACCTCGAGCATCTGATGTTCAAGGGCACCCAGACCATGGGGACGACGAACTGGGAAGCGGAAGAGCCTCTCATCGAAGCGCTGTTTGCCACAGAACTCGAGCTCGAAGAAGCACTCAACGCGGCCCGCAACGACATCCGAGAGCGCGGTGTGTGGGGTGACTACAAACACTCAGAGAGCACGCCCCGCATCGACTCACTTCAAGCCGAGATCGAACGCATCGATGCAGAGATCGCACAGTACCGAGACAATGGCGTCACCATGCGATGGTACCAGGCGTTTGGCGGGACCGGGCTGACCGCGACCACCGAGCAAGAGTACATGAAGTTCGACATCAATCTCCCGGCGGAGCGTGTCGGCCTTTTCTTGCGCGTCGAAGCCGACCGCATGAGGAACACCGTGTTCCGTGAGTTTGATGAAGAGAGGATGATCTTGGTCGAGCAGCGTTTGGGCGACCTGAATGGGCCTGCCACGCCCTACTACGAACAGATGGCGGGCCTCACGGGCCTGGTCCATCCGGTCTTTTGGCCGGAAGGCTACATGACCGACTTCGGCGAGTATTCACGTTGGTATCAGAAGGACCTCTACGACCGTTACTTCCAGCCGAACAACACGACGCTGGTGTTCATTGGCGGCGTGACGTTGGAAGAGATGATCCCGCAGGTGGATCATTACTTCGGGTGGATGGAACGTGTGCCGGAGCCGACCCGGGCGCGGGCTGTGGAGCCGCCGCCGGCGTCCGAGCGATCGCTGACGTACCGGAGCGACGACCTGCCGCCACGCGTCGAGGTGCGCCACATGATTCCCGGCGTGGGGCATCCGGATCGTCCGCACTTTGACGTGGTGGGTGAAGTGCTGACCATTCAACTCGAACGTGCGCTCGAAGAGGCTGGTATCACCGCCTCTGTGAGTGTGAACACGCTTGTCGTGCACACATCACGCTTCGGTGTCCCGGGGTCGATCAACGTCGAAGTCGTGACCGGCGAGGAGAATCTCCGGGTGGCACAGTCGCTTATCGAGACCACGCTCGGCTCGTTCGGATCAGCGGAGATGACCGACGACGATCTGTGGCTTGCGAAGAAGCGTCTGCGCACAGCTTGGCATCGGACGATGCGGGATCCAGATCAGTTGGCGTTCGAGATCGGGCATTTCCAAACGATGGATCAGTGGGAGACGCTCGTCCCCTATATGGCGGCTCGTGAGACGACGACCGCAGAGGACCTGAATCGACTCGCGGCAGAGTACTTCATACCCAACAACCGCTCGTGGGGCTTCGTGAGGCCGAAGACGTCCAGGCCCATCTCTCAGGAGGACGATCGATGAGGCGCGTGAACGAAGTGAGGCCGTCCGTGTTGCTCGCCGTTGCGCTTCCGATCGCGGTTGGGGCGTTCACGTTATCCGGTTCGACCGCAGACCTGTCCGCGCAGGTCACGCCGCACCCCAGAGAGATGGGGCTGCCCACACCTGAGTCCACGCGCCCGGATCCCCCTGATTACAGGGTCGAACTCACCAACGGCCTCGTCGCCTACGTCGTGGCAGATGCCGCGGTCCCTCTCGTGACGCTCACCGCCTTCATTGGTGCGGGTTACGTCGATGGGCCAGATGGTGCGGCAGAGGTGCTCGCGCACGGACTGCGCGCGAACGGTCCGGCCGGGCTCGCTCCCGGGGCTTTTCACGAGTCGCTCCGTAGGATGACTGCCGACTACTCGGTAGCCCTCGGGCCCGAGCAGATCGAGATCACGCTGGACGTTCCCGAGGAGGACGCCTGGGGTGCGTTGGCGCTTCTCTCTGGCATGCTCCTTCGGGGCCCCGCGCTTAGCCAGGCGGACATCGATGCGCTTCAGTCCCGTGCACAGCCAGAAGGAGAGCTGATCTACGATGGATCGCTCGCGGGAGCGGCCAGCATGCACCGGCGGGGCGTGTTGGGTGGTGGGGCGTACGGCAGCGAACCTACGCCAGCGGATTATGGCCAGCTGTCGCTCCGGGACGTGGACGGATATCGATCGCGCTTCCTCGTGGCGGAAAACGTCGCCCTCGCAGTGGCGGGCCCGCTCACCATGGCGAGTGTCGAAGCGGCATTGGCGGAAGGGCTCGCCGGCATGGCATCGGGTTCAAGGCACGAGCGAAGTCGCTCTGCGGTGACGGATGCCCCGACCGAGCGGTCCGTACACACGTACCCAGCTGAAAAGCTGCAGGGTTGGCTCGTGATTGGACACGAACTACCTGTGGTGCCGGAGGAGGACGAGGCGGCGCTTCAGGTGATGAACTACATCTTGGGTGGAGGGCATTTCGATACACGTCTCTTCCGGGCTACGCGTGATCGTCGCGGCCTCACGAACGACGACTCCGGCTTTTTAGAGATGAATCGAGACGGGCCCGGGACGTATCAGTTCCAAACGTACGGACGGCCGGAGGTGGTCAGGTTGCTTCTGCACCTCACGCTCGAGGAAATCGATCGCATCAGGGCCGAACCAGTCACGGAGGAAGAACTCTTTGTCGCGAAGGGAGCACTCGCGGACGGGGTCTTCGCCGCTGGCTACCGAGATGGCTGGGCTGCAGCTCGGACGCTTGCTCAGGAGTGGGTGCGCGACGGGAGCCACGAGGCGTCCGCGTCGTATCAGGACCGCATAAGGTCCGTGACCGCGGCCGACGTGTTGGAAGCGGCTCGGCGCTACCTCCACCCTGAACGGATGACGACGGTCTTGGTGGGTCCTCTCGATGAGATCGGGAGTGCTCCGGCTATGGAAAACGAAGGGAGCTTGTCGGACTACGGGAGGGTGTCAGGAGGGCGCTGACATCTCTGCGGTGGCTTCGCGGATATCCGCCAAACACTGCTCCATCCGGTCCATATGAGTGCGAAACGACAGCACACAGATGCGGAGCAAGAAGCGCCCGTCGACGGTGGTGGCAGTGAGGTAGACGTTCTGCTTCGCGTTGACGCGCGCGAGGAGGTCTTGGTTGAGTGCGCCGAGTTCTTCTTCGCCCATCCCCGCCGGTGCCAACCTGAACGCCGTCAGCGACAAGCGCGCCTCCGCGACGATCTCCATGTCTGGGATTCCGCGGAGTTCCTCTGCAGCCCAGCGCGCGAGGTCCATCTTTTCGTCGAGCGCGTCGCGGAAAGCATCGATGCCGAACAGCTTGATGGGGAGCCAGGCGCGAAGACCCCGAAAGTCGCGTGAGAGCTCGGGGGAGATGTCGCAGAAGTCCACGAAGTCCGCGTCGTGCTGCATGACGGGCATGTAGTCAGCGAACGTTGCGTGGGCTCTGCGCAGCGTGTGCTCGTCCCGGACGATCAGGGCTCCGGTTCCATAGGGCAGGAAGAGGCCTTTGTGCGGGTCGAGAGTGACCGAGTTGGCCCGGGAGAGACCATCCATGAGCGTTCTCCCTCGCTCCGTAAGCATGAACGGAGCTCCGTACGCCCCGTCCACGTGGAGCCAGAGTTTCTCGCGCTCTGCGAGGTCCGCGATCTCGGAGAGTGGGTCCACGGCCCCTGTGTTCGTGGTGCCTGCGCTGGCCACTATTAAGAAGGGCTCGAGTCCCGCTTCGCGGTCGGCCGCGATCTGTGCCTCGAGTGCATCCACACGCATCTCGAATACTGCGTTGGTTGGGATCTCTCGAAGGTTGCCTTCGGGGAATCCAGCGAGCACAGCGGCCTTTCGAACCGAGTGATGCGTCTGGTCCGAGGTGTACATCGTACCGGACCAGAATTCCTCTGGAAGTCGCTCTCGGCGTGCCGTGACGATCGCGGTGAGGTTCGCGAGCGATCCACCGCTGGTGAGGATGCCGCCGCTCCCGGGTCCGTACCCCACAATCGTGCAGAACCAGCGCACGACGTTGAGTTCGAGCTGCACGAGGGCAGGAGCCGCTACCCACACACCGACGTATCGATTGATGGCGTTGGCCACGAGGTCGGCGACGGCGGAAGGGAAGAGCCCTCCACCGGGGATGTAGGCCAGATACCCCGGACCGGCAGTGTTAAACGAGGTTGGAAGAGCGTCTTCGAAGATCACCTTCATGAGGCTATCGAAGTCGGTCGCCCCTTCCGGAAGAGGTTCTGCGAGCGCTCGGGCCTCACTGCGTCCGTCGGTTGCGTAGGCCGCAGGTTGCTCAGACAGCGTCGAGATGTGGTCGACCACGAGACGAGAAGCTTCGGCCAGCATCTCCTGCATTTCTTGCTGGGATGGTTCCAGCGGGTAGCGTCGCTCGGTCACGAGTTTGGCACGCGCTCGATCTCGCGCTCGACTCCTTCCCATTGGGACATCACGTCCTCGACCTTCCCCTTCAGCTTCGCGCGCTCGTTGTCGAGGTCGGCCACTTCGTCTGCAGACGTGTCCTCGAAGAACCCGGGCTCACAAAAGGCTTGGTCGATCTCGGAGATCCGGGCTTCGGCGGTTTCGATCTTCCGAGTGAGGTCGTCACGCTGGCGGGTGAGCCGGTTCAGAAGGACCTCCGGCGCGACCGATCTCGCCTTCTTGTTCTCCTTCCACGAGTCTTTTCCGCTCTTCTTGGAGTCCTTTCGCTCTGCTTTTGCCTTCATGACTACGCTGTCGGAGTCGAGGTGGTCGTCTCCGCAGAAGTGCACGTACTCCTCGTAGGTGCCCAGGTAGTCCCTGACCTCGTCCGGCTTGATTTCGACAACCCGCGTCGCGAGCTGACTGACGAACCAACGGTCGTGAGACACCAGGATCAGCGTACCGTCGAAATTCTTCAGGCCGTGTACCAGCGCCTCGATGGACTCGAGGTCAAGGTGGTTGGTGGGCTCATCCAGAATCAGGACATTCGGCCTTTCGATGGCCAGTCGGCTGAAGATCAGCCTCGCTGCTTCTCCACCTGACAGCGCCTCGAGTCGTTTCTCGCCCTCGTCTCCGGAAAAGAGCATCATGCCCATCTGGCCGCGCACATACCCGCGGTCACGGCTGGCGCAGAAGTCCCACAGCCATTCTTCAGCGGTTCGCGAAGCGTCGTCGAAGTCCTCTTTGTGATCCTGGGCGAAGTAACCGCGATGGGTCTCGTACCCCCACTTCACTTCACCTTCGTCCGCTTCGAGGTCGTCCATGACGATCTTCAGGAGCGTCGACTTCCCAATCCCGTTCGGGCCCATGATGGCGAGGCGATCACCGCGGCGGACCTCGAGGTCCACTCCGTGCAGTACCTGGTTCTCACCGAAGGCCTTTGTGATGCCGGAGATGGTCAGGACCTCCTTGCCGCTCGGCCGGCGTGGTTCGAACCGGAACTTGGGATATCGGCGCGAGCTGCCTGGAAGTGCCGTGAGGTCGGCAGACTTCTTTTCGATCAGCTTGAGCTTACTCCCAGCTTGACGTGCTTTGCTGGCCTTGGCTTTGAAACGATCGACGAACTTCTGATGATGCGCGATCTCTTTTTCGCGTGAACTGATTTCCTTCTCACGACGATCGCGGTCTTCCTGCTTGGCATTGATGAAGAACGAGTAGTTGCCCTTGTAGAGCATGACCGTCTGGTAGTCCACGTCCAGGATGTCCGTCACGACCTGATCCAAGAACCGATGATCGTGGGAGATCACGACGACTGGCCCGGCGAATTCACGCAGGAACTTCTCCAGCCAACGGATCGACAGGATGTCGAGGTGGTTGGTGGGCTCATCGAGGAGGAGAACGTCAGGAGCACTCGCGAGGACCTGGGCGAGCAGGACGCGAAGGCGGAACCCGCCTGAGAGGGTCGACAGAGGTCTTCTGTGTACCTCTGCAGGGAGTCCGAGCCCTTCTAAGATTGTCGCGGCGCGGGCCTCCGCCGTGTATCCGTCGTAGAGCTGCACGATCTCTTCGAGCTCGCCGAAGCGGTCTGCGTCGAATTCGGCCTCACCACCCTCGGCGGCCGCAAGGATCTTCTCTTTCTCCGCCATGGCGTCCCAGAGATCTGGGTTGCCCATGAGCGCCACATTCAGGACCTCTTGCTCTTCGTAGAGGAACTGGTCCTGACGCAGCACGCCAAGGCGTAACCGTTTGGGGATCGAGACAGATCCCTCGGTCGATTCCATGTGCCCGCTCATCACGTTGAGGAGTGTCGTCTTGCCGCATCCGTTGGCGCCTACGAGGCCGTAGCGCTGCCCAGAATTGAGCTGAAACGACGCGCCCTCGAAGAGAGTGCGGTCACCGAACTGTTTGGAGAGGTTAGATACGGAAATCATAGAGCGAAGAATCTACACAAAAACGGCCAGCCAACCCTTCCCGGGCCGTGTGCATCCATTACCATACCGTTTATGAAACTACTGATGTAATTCAACGTCTCGGGTCCCAACCCGAACCACCGCCCTATGACCGATACACCAAGCCTCGATATCGAGGTCATTCAAGCGAAGATCCAGCAGGAAAGTGCCTTCGTGGAGCGCCTGCTCACCGAGGTCGGCCGCGTCATCGTTGGACAGAAGACGATGGTCGAGCGTTTGCTCATTGGACTGCTCGCCGACGGGCATGTTCTGATGGAAGGCGTGCCCGGCCTGGCCAAGACGCTCACGGTGAAAACACTGGCTCAGGCCATCGACACCGAGTTCCGTCGGCTACAGTTCACGCCGGATCTTTTGCCGGCGGATCTGACGGGAACCCTGATCTACGACCCGAAGGACCAGGAGTTCAAAACCAAGAAGGGTCCGATCTTCGCCAACATCATTTTGGCGGACGAGATCAACCGGTCGCCAGCGAAAGTTCAGGCTGCGCTCCTCGAGGCGATGCAGGAGCACCAGGTCACCATTGGGGAAAAGAGTTATCCCCTGGACGACCCGTTCCTCGTGCTCGCGACGCAGAACCCGATCGAACAGGAAGGCACGTATCCGTTGCCGGAAGCCCAGGTCGACCGGTTTATGCTGAAGTTGTCGGTGGAGTATCCGACGGGGGACGAAGAGCTGCAGATCATGCGCCGTATGTCGTCAGGCGTGACTGCGGAGGTGAATCCAGTCGTTACGCCGGCGGAGATCATCAAGGCGCGTAAGGCGGTCGAGATGATCTATATGGATCAGCAAGTCGAGCGGTACATTGTCGATCTCGTTCTCGCGACGCGTGATCCGGCGGCGTATGGATTGGATGATCTGACGGACCTCATCTCCTACGGGGCGTCACCCCGAGCGACGATCTGTCTGGCCAAGACGGCGCGGGCACATGCGTTCCTGCAGCGCCGCGGCTTCGTGACCCCGGACGATGTACGTGCCATGGGAATGGACGTGCTTCGCCATCGTGTCCTCGTTACGTACGAGGCTGAGGCTGAAGAAGTCACACCTGAAGATGTGGTACAGCGGATTCTCGACAGCGTCGAAGTACCCTAGGCTTTTCTGAGGCTGCTGCTTCTATGATCCCGCGCGAGATCCTTAAGAAGGTCCGACGCATCGAGATCTCCACACGGGGTCTGGTGAACGAGGTCTTCTCCGGTGAATACCACTCGGTCTTCAAAGGCCGTGGTATGAGCTTCGCCGAGGTGCGCGAGTATCAGTACGGGGACGACATCCGGTCTATCGATTGGAACGTCACCGCGCGCAGTGGCTCGCCGTTCGTGAAGATCTTCGAAGAAGAGCGCGAACTCACCGTAATGCTACTCTTCGACGTCAGCGGCTCCGGAGACTTCGGGACGCGGGAACGTTTGAAGAGCGAGGTCGCAGTCGAGATCTGCGCGCTCCTCGCGTTCAGCGCGATCAAGAACAACGACAAGGTCGGCCTCATCATCTTCTCAGATCAGGTCGAGAAGTTCGTGCCCCCAAGAAAGGGGCGACGACATGTGCTTCGCGTCCTGCGTGAGCTGCTGTACCACGAGCCGCAGGGGAAAGGCACGGACATCGCGGGAGCCTTGGAATACCTTACGCACGTGCAACGGAAGAAGGCCGTGAGTTTCCTGGTCTCGGACTTCCAAGACGAGGGCTTCGAGAAGGCACTCGCCGTGGCGGGCCGCCGGCACGACCTCATCGCGGTGCGGCTGGGGGATCAACGCGAGCGAGACCTGCCGGAACTCGGTTTCGTCGAGCTTGAGGATCCCGAGACGGGCGAGCGCGTCGTTGTGAACACATCTGGGAAGGGCTTCCGCTCTCGTTTCAGAGATCTCGCGGCTGCAGTTCAGCTGCGCACGAACAAGATGCTGCGGAAGAGTAAGGTCGATGTCATCGACATCGAGACCGGGCAGCCTTATGTGAAGCCGCTCATGCGCTTCTTCCGTGAACGGGCGTCCAGGCAATGATGCGTCGTCTCGTCGCCGTGCGACGCCTAGCGTGGGTCGCCCTGTGGGTCACGGCAGGGATTGGCATTGCCACGCCCGCAGCGGCGCAGAGCAGGCTGATGACCTCTATCGACACCACGCTCCTGACTGTGGGCGACCGGATGACGATGGAGGTTCGGGTCTCTCATCCGGCAGGGTCTTCTTTGGAGTGGCCTGACTCGGTCAGCCTGTCTCCCATGGAGATCCTGGATGCGGCGGCGTTCCCCCCGACTTCTGGCGAGGGTGGGTTGTACTCGACGTTGCAGCTCACCATGACCGCCTTCGAACTGGGCGAGTTGGAGGTCCCGAGTTTCGACGTCGAGGTTCGTAGTGAAGACGGGACCGTAGAGACACTCAGGACCGATCGGTTCGGTATTGAAGTGGTCACAGTGGGCCGGGATGAGACCGGTGACATTCGCGACATCCGGGGCCCTCTCTGGATTTCTGTGGGTGTCATTCAGGTCGGTTTCTGGTTGCTGTTCATCATCCTGGTGGTTGTGGTCTCCACCTGGTGGTTCCGACGTAGGAAAGCGAGAGGCGATGACGGCGGTCATATAGATGTCGGGCCGCCGCCACGCCCTGCGCATGAGGTGGCCCTAGAGGCTTTCGCGGTGCTCGAAGCGTCGCCGATGCTCGAACGGGGTCAGGTCAAGGAGTACCACATTGAGGTGTCCGACATCCTGAGACGGTACGTGGAGGGACACTTCCAGGTGCACGCGCTGGAGATGACGACGTGGGAGGTGCTTTCGGGTCTCGAAGGGGTCGGTGTGGGCGAATCGGCCCGCGGGGACTTCCGGCGCTTCTTGGACCAGTGCGACATGGTGAAGTTCGCCAAGGTGCGGCCGAGCGGTGACGACTCTGGCAAGGTCTTGGTCTTGGGCCGGTCGATCGTTGAGGCGACGAAGGATTGGAGCGCGCCGGAGCCAGAACCAGAACCAGAGCCAGAGCCGGAGCCGGACGCCGCAACGGAGGGTGAGCTGCCAACTGAGGCGACGCCTGAGGTGGAATCGGAACCCGAGCCAGCGGTTGCTCCTGATGTTGGGTCGGAGACTGAGACGGTGCCCCTCCCAGAAAGGGAGGCGCCCTGATGTTCCGTTTCAACGACCCACTCGTGCTGCTCTTGCTCCTCACGTTGCCTGTCATCGCCTGGATTCGTCACAGAGCTGAGGGCAGAAGAACCGGAGCGATTCGGTTTTCTTCGGTCTCGGCAGCACGCGAAGCCGCGGGAATCACATCCGGCTGGGCGCATCGCGTGCCTGGAATCCTCCGCGCAGTGGCGTTGACCGCGTTGATCGTCGCGCTCGCGCGACCGCAAACTGGGATGACGTCGGAAGACGTCCGCACGCAGGGTATCGACATCCTGCTGGCATTGGACGTATCGAGTTCGATGCTTGCCGAGGACCTCGAGCCGAACCGCCTGTCCGCTGCTAAGAGTGTCGCGGCGGAGTTCGTTCAGGGTCGGGGCAACGACCGCATTGGCCTGATCGCTTTTGCCGGGAAGGCGTTCACTCAGGCGCCGCTTACTCTGGATTACGGCGTGGTGACCGAACTCCTGGGTGAACTCGAGATCGGGATGATCGAGGACGGGACGGCGGTCGGCATGGGCCTCGCGACGGCGGTGAAGCGCTTGCAGGCTTCGAGTGCCACCTCGAAGGTGGTCATTCTGCTCACCGACGGCCGCAGCAACCGAGGCGAGATCGGGCCGGTCACTGCAGCTCAAATGGCGCAGGCCTTGGGCGTGAGGGTTTATACGATTGGGGCCGGATCCCAAGGCACCGCGCGCATGCCCGTAGTCGATCCGCTGCGAGGAACGTCGTACGCGAACGTACAGGTAGACATCGATGAGGTGTCTTTGCAGGAAATCGCGGAACTGACCGGTGGGCAGTACTTCCGAGCCACGGACACGGAGAGCTTGGCTCAGATCTGGGCGCAGATCGACGAGTTGGAGACTACCGAGATCGAGGTTCAGAACTACACGCAGTACGAGGAGCGTTTCGGCCTCGTGCTCATGTTCGGGTTCTTGATGCTGGGCCTCGAACTCGGGTTGTCCTCTACAGTGCTGCGGAGGCTGCCATGACCGCCCGGAGGTCCGCCTGATGTTCCGGTTTGGCTCTGTCGAATGGCTCTTTGGCCTTCTGCTCGTTCCGGTCGTCATCACCTTGTTGATGATGGCTGCGCGGAGCCGTCGGCGAGCACTCGACGCGTTCGGTGACTCCGACCTGGTCCGGCGCCTCACGGGTTCGGTGAACCTGACGGCCCGGCGTGTGAAATCGAGTCTGGTGGTGACAGCTGTCGCGTTGGCGGCCGTCGCGCTGGCCCGTCCACAGTTCGGGACGCGGGTCGAGACCGTGAGCAGCGTGGGGCAGGACATCATCGTGGCGCTCGACCTTTCAGAGTCCATGCTCGCCGAGGATATGGCACCGAACAGGCTCGAAGTCGCCAAATTGGCAGTGCGCCGCCTGATGTCTCAGTTGGATGGAGACCGCATTGGCTTGGTCGCGTTTGCAGCGGATGCGTTTGTGCAGGCTCCGCTCACGATCGACTATGGTGCGGCGGCGATGTTCTTGGACGCGATGCACCCGGATATGATGCCGGTGCAGGGAACCGATCTTGGCGCTGCCCTGCGGGTATCACTCGATGCACTGGCCCGGAGTGAGCGGAGCGCGCGGTCGATCGTTCTTATCACGGACTTCGAGCACCATGAAGGGATCGATATGGAGTCGCTCGAGCTCCTAGAGAGCGGGGCGGTTCCGGTGCACGTTGTGGGCATCGGTACGCTGGAAGGAGGGCCGATCCCGCAGTTCGATGAGAACGGCAGGCGTGACGGCTTCTTGAGAGACGAAGACGGCAATGTGGTAACGACGCGCCTGGCAGAGGAAGCGGTGGTCGACGTCACGAATCTGTGGGAAGGTCGCTATGTGCGTGCTGCGGACGGGGGCGGAGGACTCGATGCACTATTCGCTGAGATCGCGGGCGAGACGGGTGAGGAACTCGATGAACAACAGATCACAGTCTTCGAAGAGCAGTACCAGATCTTCCTTGCCTTGTCTGTCCTGATGTTGTTGGTGGAAGGTCTGGTGTCCGAGCGTAAGCGGAGCGTGCACGAATGGGCGGGGAGATTCGAATGAGAACGTTGATGAACATCTTGGCTCTGACCGCATCAGTGGCATTCGCCCTGGCGGCTCCGTCGGCGGTGACGGCTCAAACCGGGCGCGCCCAGGTTCAGGAAGGAAATCGTCTGTACGAAGAGGGCCGGTTCGAGGAAGCGCATCAGCGGTATCTGGAAGCGTTGGCCGAAGATCCCGCGTCTGGCCTCGTCCGCTTCAATGACGGCAATGCGCTGTATCAACAGCAGGACTACGAGAAGGCGATGGAGTCGTATCAACAGGCCATCGCGACGGGAGATCCCGACTTCGCGAGCGCCGCGTGGTACAACCTCGGAAACGCCATGTACCGCGGACAGCAGTTCGAGCAGGCGCTCGATGCTTACAAACAAGCGCTTCGCCTGAATCCCTCAGATCCTGATTCAAAGCACAATCTCGAGGCCACGCTCCAGCAGCTGGAAACCGAAGAAGAGGACCAGGAGCAGCAGGACGACGGTGAGTCCGGTGAGGATGAGGGAGACGAGGAACAGCCTGAGGACGGCGAGCAGCAGAACCAAGACGGTGAGCAAGATCCTGAGGACGAGCAGCAGCCTCAGGACGGGGAAGACGAAGACGAGGGTGAGCAGGATCAGCAGCAGGGGGATGAGGGTGAGGACGAAGAAGAGCAGCCCCCTGAGCAGGGTGAAGATGAGAATGAGGGAGAACAGCCGCCGGAGCCGCAGGAAGGTGAGGCTCAGGTGCAGCCGGGTGAGATGACCGAGGAAGAAGCCGAACGCCTCCTGGATGCCATCGAAGAAGACGCAGACGAAGTGAACCGGAAGCGTGCGGACGCTCGTGGCAGGAAACCCAGGAAGCCGTGGTAGCCTCTGCTGTCCTGCGTTTCGCCACTCGGGGGCTCGTTCTCGCCCTTCTGACGAGTGCGCTGGCCCCAGGTGTGTCCGCACAAGAAATCAGCGCGCGCGCGTTCTTGTCTCCGGGCACCACGGTCGGTCTCGGCCAATCGTTCGTGCTCAATGTCGAAGTGACCGGAGCTCAACGCATCGACAATGATCCTGTGATCCCGACGCTCACTGGATTTGCTCAGTATCTCGGTTCCGGCTCATCCACGAACATGCAGATGGGCGGTGGCCGCACCATCGTGTCCCTGACGATCCAGTATCGGTACCAGGCGCTCGTTGAAGGGACTTTCGCGGTACCACCCGTCGACGTTGTCGTGGGTGGTGAGACGCTCCGAACGGAGGCGCTTCAGCTCATCATTTCATCAGCTCCGCCGCCCCAGCAGCAGGATAAGCGCGCGGCAGGAGGCGGTGCTCAGGAGGTCGGTCCGGAGGATCTGTTCGTGACTGCCGAAGCGTCCCGGACCACAGTGCGAGACGGCGAGCCTCTTGTTGTCGAATACCGCATTTGGACCAGCGTGGACGTGAGTCAGTACAGCTTCACCTCACTGCCGGAGCCCCAGGGGTTTTGGGTCGAGGACATCACCCCGGCCGGGCAGCCCCAGGTTGAGCAGAGGACTCGGAACGGCCGCGAGTATGCATCCGCCGTGATTCGGCGGGTCGCCATGGTGCCGACAGGCTCGGGGCCACGTACGCTCGATCCTCTCGGGATCGAAGCGCAGGTTCGGGTACGGAACAGCCGTGACCCGTTCGAGGGAGTCTTCGGGCGGTCGTCCTTGTTCGGCACTTCGGTCGTTCCCATTTCGGTGCTCTCGAACCCGATCGAGTTGGACATCCAGGCGCTGCCGGAAGGGGCTCCGCAGCCGTTCTCGGGTGTCGTGGGGGCGCTGTCGGTGACGTCGAGCCTGGATCGGGACTCAGTCGCTGCGAACGATGCAGTGACGCTGACCGTCATCGTTTCGGGGCGAGGAAATATCAGGGGTGTGCCCGCCCCCGAACTCAATGTACCGCCCGACTTCGAAGTGTTCCCGCCTGAGATTTCTCAGGTCACGAATGCGTCGACGTCAGGGGTCACTGGGTCTAAGACGTTCGAATTCGTGATGATTCCCAGAGTAGGCGGCTCGAGGGCCATCCCTTCCATCGAGATGGGTTACTTCGATCTCGCAGCGGGTGAGTACCGCACGGCGGCCTCAGATCCGTTGCCGTTGACGATCGCGGCGGTGGGCGATGCTTCGTATGGCTTCAGCCGACTGAACATTGATCCTCAGCGTCAGGACATCCGCTTCATTCGTCTCGACGTGCCGGTGTTGCGACGTATGGACCAGAACATCTTTTCGGGGGCTGCATTCTGGATGTTGGCGTTGCTGCCTCTGATGGGGATCGCTGGAGCTCTGGGGCTTCGCAAGCACCAGGACAGGCTCTTGGGTGACGTCGCGTATGCCCGGGGACGAAGTGCCGGCAAGGTCGCCAAGAAGCGGCTGACCGAAGCACGGCGCCTCGCCGGGAAGTCGGATTATCGTGCCTTCTATGCCGAGGTGGCTCGCGCCCTCAGGGGGTTGGTCGCGGATAAGCTCAACGTCGCCGAGGCCGGCATGCAGATGAATCATCTAGAAGCAGGCGTGAAACGGGCAGGCGTTGCGGACGCCCAAGTCTCGGAGCTCCGCTCCTGTTTGGAGCTTTGCGACCGGCAGCGGTTCGCCCCGCCATCGGACGATCCTGGGGAAAAGACCCGGCTGCTGGATCGCGTGGGGGGCCTTATGACGGCTCTCGATCGAGAGATTGGGCGATGAGCGTGCGTTGGCTTCTCGTATTGCTCGTGGCTGTCGGCGCGCCGCAGGTGGCGCACGGCCAAGATGAGCTGTTCCAGCAGGGCAATCAGTTCTACCAAGCTGAAGACTGGAGTGAGGCGATCTCGGCATACGAGAATCTCCTCGCTGCCGGATTCGGAGGCGCAGACCTCTACTACAACCTGGGTAACGCGTACTTCAAAAAGGGTGAGCTCGGGCGCTCCATCCTGAATTGGGAGCGCGCAGCGGCGATTCAGCCTGGAGAGCCCGACCTGAGGGCGAACCTAGACCTTGCCGGATCCCTGACCATCGACGTGATCGAACCGCTTCCAGAATTCTGGTTGTTGGGCGTGTGGTCTTGGTGGCTGCACCTCATCCCGTACACCGCGCTCGTACTCTTCGTGGGTGGGTCGTGGCTTTTGCTGGCCGGTGGGAGTATCACGCGCATTCTGGGACGTTCTGATGGCTCGAGCCGATGGGGCACTCGCGCCGCTTCGGTCGGGGCCGTGGTTTTGGTCTTGGCTGGGGCGAACCTGGTCGTGCGCGAACTGGGACTGGGTCAGGCGGATCGCGGTGTGATCCTACTGGAGGCCGTCCAGGTTCGATCGGCGCCGTCCGAAGATGAGGACCTGACTTTGTTCGAGATCCACGAGGGGACGCGCGTGCGCATCGATCAGCGTGCGGGTCTGTGGGCTGAGATCGTGCTGGAGGATGGAAAAGTGGGGTGGGTGCCAGTGGAGGCGATGGAGGTCATCTGACGCGAGGCGGCGTCACTGGTCGTCGAGTCGGTCGACGGAGGTGGGCGTCCTAGTGGAGGTCCGTCGCTACCTGACGAGTACAACGCAGAGTTCCGAAACCTCCTAGGGAAGGAATGACCGCGTTGGAGATCCGCGACTTCTTGGCGGGTCAGTTCACGCCGTTACCCGTGGAGGATCTCATGGCAGTTTTTCGGTCGTCCGAGGCCGCAGGTGCGATCCGGCTGGTGCGCCGATAGGGCGCTAGAAGACGTTGTCCTCGACAGGCACGTCTTTTCCGAATCGGTCGTGACCGAAGAGGCTCACGTCGACGGTATGGGATTGTCCGTCCACGATGATCTCAGAAACAGCGAGACCGGTCACCGGAGCGTGCATGATGCCGTGGCCGGAGAAGCCACATGCATCGATCCACCCCTCCACTCCCGGGTGGGGTCCGATGATCGGGCTGTTATCCGGACTCACGCCGTAGTAACCCCACCAGCTTCCTTTCATGTCGACGCCGAGGTCTTCCCACCAAGGGAAGCGGTCCACGCCCTTGAGGAGCACTGTTTCGAGCCATTCCGGGTCGATGCCTTCGGTGAAACCGAAGTCCTGCTTCAGATTGTCGAGTCCGAAGAGCACACGATCTCCTTCGCTTCGGACGTATACACCAGTGGCGGTGTCGATGGTGAGCGGGTAGGTCCGCTCGTCCGTGATGGGTGCGCTGAGGAAGATTTGGATGCGCTTGGGCCCAACGGGCACGTCGAGCCCTGCGAATCCACCCAGGGCTCCAGACCATGCCCCGGCGGCGTTCACCACGTACGGGGCCTCATAGGTGGACTCGTCCGTCCCGATCCGCCAATTCTCGGCGGTCCGTTCAACCGAGGTGACTTCAGACCCGAATCGGAAGTCGACTCCCGAACCTCGTCCCATAGAAACCCAAGCGTGCGTTGCCATGTGCGGATCGATCACGCCGTCCCACGGACCGTACGTAGCCCCTGCGACTCCCTCCGTGGAGAAGGGCACGAAGCGCTGCGCGTCCTCCGGCGAGAAGACCTCAACCGGTGCGCCGAGGCTCCGTTGGAGCTCGACGCTTTCGAGGTGTTGCTCCCAGCGTTCGTGCGGGACAACCAAGAGATACCCGATGTCTGAATACCCGACGTCGTATCCCAAACGTTCTTTGAAGGAGCGATAGAAGGGGAGGGAGTACATCGACAGGCGGATGTTGGCTTCCGTTGTGAACTGAACACGAACGCCGGCGGCGCTCTTACCGGTAGAGCCCATGGCGGGCGCCGATTCTCGTTCGAGGACGGTGACCCTCAGGCCCCGCTCAGCCAGATGCCACGCGATCGAGGCGCCCATGATGCCTGCGCCGACTACGATGACATCCGAACTTTGGCTCAACGGACGCCGGCCCAGCCCTTCACGGAGTCGAAGAGTTTCGCCGAGTCGTAGGCCACTCCGTCCTTGAAGACGATTCGCATGCGGCGGAACTGCTCGATGTCTGTGGTCACGTCTCCGTTGATCAGAACTAGATCTGCCCGCTTGCCGGCTTCGATCGTACCGATCTCATCGTCCTGCCCCAGGTAGATTGCCCCGTTCTTGGTAGACACCTCGACGGCTTCTTCCACGGTGAGGCCCATCTCAATAAGGAGTTGGATCGCACGCTGGTTCGCGTATCCGGGCACGACGTCTCCGCCACCCGTGGGGTCTGTGCCCACGACTAGGAAGCCCCCTCGATCGTAGAACGCCTTCTCCATCTCCATGTAACGATGGAGCAGGGCCGTTGCTGGATTGTCTTCACGTTGTGCGTTCCGCTCAACGCGAGCCATCACTGACTCGTGGAGCTCGGGGAGCATCGCCTGCTGCGCGCCGTAGGGCGGAGCAGGACGCCCGCTAGCACGGCGTTCCACGACCGTGAGGGTGGAGGTGAGCGCCACACCTGATTCGATCAGGTGGTCAACAACGTCCGTGAACTCAGGAGCGTCCAGGTCGAGGTCGAGGTAACGCAGGTCCTGCCCTCGAGGGCACTGGTCCGGCTCCTTGTCCTGTACCCAGTCGGTCGCGGCGAAGAAGCCATGCTCCAGGTTGTCGATGCCAAGGTCGGCCGCTTCCTGGTAGGTGATCGAACACAGGTGCCCGGTGACCTTCGCGCCGCGCGCGTGCGCCGCCTCGATGCCGGCACCTAGCGTTTCGCGCGTGATCAGGTTGTACGCCTTGAACGACGTCGCACCCTGGTCCATCCAGAAATTCACATGCGCCACCGCCTGCTCCGGAGTTGCGAGCTGAGGGAAGGATCGAATGAAGCCCCCAGGGCCCTCCAGATAGGGCCCCGTCACGTCCATGTGGGGTCCGGGAATCCGGCCCGCTTCAATGAGGCGGCGGGTGCTGAGATCCGAGTACGGGTCGACACTTCCGCCGGTGCGCATTGTCGTTACGCCGCCCGCCAAGTACAGCGGTGGGAAGGACTGCTCGTTCGTGTTGTACCGCGCCTGACCCGACGGGTAGAACATGTGCTCGTGTAGCATCACCAGGCCGGGGATCAGCGTCTGGCCGCTGCCGTCGAAGATTCGAGTCCCCGGCGACACAGGCAGTTCGGTGCCCGCCGGCGCCACGGCGGAGATGCGGTCGCCATCAATCAGCACCGAGGCGCCCCGCTGTGCAGGAGCCCCTGTGCCGTCGATCAGGGTGACGTTTCGAATCAGCACCTGATCGTTCTCGAAGCTGACGAACTCGCGCACCTGTGGGGACAGAGCGTCTAGTGTCTGAGCGTCGAGCGCAGTCGGTGTTGTCAGTGCCGTCACCATGCCGATCGAAAGAACAGCCACTGCGGCGATTCGGGCCGCCTCTCGCGTCCAGCGGATCATGATATCGGCCTACCTGGACGTGGCTGCGCGCCGGCCAGATAGATCCCGTTGAACAAGAACTGGAAGGTCCCGTGCGGCTGACCACGCATCGTGATCTCCGGACCGAACAAGAACAGGTTGCCTTCACCAACTTTGGCCTCGGCCATCGCGAGGCCTCCGTTCAGCCGGTGCTGCCCCCACGCCCACCCGCTGCGTAGCGGAGCATCGGAATCGAACCAGGCGATCGGGTTGACTCCGGCGGCGACGGCTGCCGGCCCAAGCCGCATTACGGGTGAGTTGCTGAAGAAGACGTCGAGCTCACTCGGCATCCCGAAGGCGAGCGGTCGTGTGTTGTCGACCTTCACCCGGAGTACCGATCCCGGGACGTAGTAGTCCTCCTCACCAAGAGCCTGACCTTCTCCGTCCACGATGTGATTGCTCAGCGGTAACCCGGCGTGTTGGGCCATCGCGATCGAGGAGCCGATGGCCACCACCGTGCCGCCTTCCTCCATGAACTCCACCAACTCCGGCACAGTCTCTGCGACGGTCACGTTCCCGAGCATGTGTTGATACTCGTCCGGGATCGACTCTTCGTCCGGACCGGCGCCGAAGATCGCGAAGCCATCGCCACCCCCACCGTCCTGAGCGGGGATCGCCCCCGTCACGAATACGATGACGTCGAAGTTGTCACGGAGATCACCGGCGTTCAGGTCGTCCGGGTAGACCATCTCGTAGGGGAACTCGAATTGTTCGAAGAGCCAGCGAGTCCACCCCGATGGCATTGAGCCACCGTAGCGGTCCCACAGACCGATTCGCACGGTGTTCAAGGCCAGCATGGCCGATGTGGGTGTGGAAGAGACCCCGGTTGCTGAGATGCCAAGCTCGGCTCCCCATTCAGCCAGTCTGTCCGCAACCCCGCTCGCGGCGGGGACCCATACGGTCCCGGCAGGGAAGGTCCTCCCTCCCATGGTGGCGGGCTCGGTGATCCAACTCACCTCCATACCTTCTTCCAACAGACGGTTCGTGATGATCGACACGTCGTTCGCGGCGTGGTTGAGCATGTACCCGACCGCCCCCGTCGCATTTGCCACGATCCCTGCAGGCGGCCTGGCCATCCCCTCTACTTTTTCGAACGGTCCATCAAATCCCTCGAGGATCCGGTCGAAGTCGATGCCCATCTGATATGCGAGTGTGTACCCAGCGTTGTCGTACGGAGCGACCGGCGGCCCTCCCTCGTACTTGAAATCGTTTGGGTGATCCTGCGGCTCGAACATGTCGAGCACGTGCCCGCGATAAGCCTGCGCAGACTTGACGACCCAAGAGTTGGCCGGGTAGCTCGTGCCCATCACATCGAAGTCGCGAGTCGCCCGGTGCGCCGTGACCCCGTTCTTGATCAGCGTGTTCACGAACTTCGTAGCGGTCGGGAAGTCGGCCTGATCGGAGCGGAGGATGTAGCCACGCGGATCGCGGTCCTCTGGCTTCCTGAGTTCGTCGAAGTATTCGGTGGGTGAACCCATCGAGAAGTAGCCGGCTAGGGCTCCCGTCTGAGGTCCCACAAAACGCTCTTCCGCGTTGTTCTCGGCGAGCACATCCCCGAGCGCTGCCATGCGAGACGGTGTGACCCGCCACGTGTCCGTGTTGCCCTTCGCGATCTGGTTGGATCCAGCCTTCCAGATGTTCATAAGCAACTGCTCACGATAACGCGACGCGTAGTCCAGCACGGCTCGGTTCGCGGTCACGGAGTAATCGATCGATTGCCGGAAGTGCCACGGCTGCGGCTCGATGGGGAGGAGGTAGTCTCCGTCCGGCATGATGCGGCTCGGAATGAACGGCACCGTAATAGGGGTCGGATTCCCCTGCGTCTCTGTGAGAAGCCCGACGATGTTGTGGAAGTAGGCGGTCGTTCGCAGTCCACCGTTCCACCAGGTCGAGAAGGGACCACCTTCGCGCATGGTTACACCCGGCTTGTCTTCGAAGATGAAGCGAGACTGCATGGCCATTCCGACCTGCTCGATGCCTGACAGCACGAGGGGGTCGATGTTGTAGTTGGCCGGATACCGGAAGGGTGGAGCCCACATGATGGCGCCCGCCGGACCGATCTGGTGGTGGTTGTACATGATCTGTGGCATCCAATCGATGTACAGGACGCGCGCCATGTTCTCCGTCTCGGGCTGAGACACGAGATACGAGTCCCGATTATTGTCGTGGCCCACGTACTTCTGATACAGGGTCGGGATGCCGCCGGTGGTCCGCTCCAGAGGGTCGTCCTCCCGCATGTACCAGTCACCGAGCAACTCATGGCCGTCCGGGTTCGCGTGCGTGAAGAGGATGATGACGTCGTCCAGGAGGCGCATAGTCTCGGTGTCCGTGCCGCTTGCCATTTGGTACAGCGTCTCAGTGAGCTGCTGAGCGCCTAGGACCTCCGAAGCGTGCAGACCCCCGTCGATCCAGATCACGGCTTTTCCCTCAGCCGCCAGTTCTCGGGCAGCAGCCTCGTCCAGCCCCTCCGCGAGCGCGAGACGACGCGAGATCTGTCGGTATTCCTCGAGTCGCGCCTGGTTGGCCGGAGACGTGACAATGGCCATCATCTGCGGGCGATCCTCAGCCGTGCGGCCGATCTCGTCGAGCACGACGCGATCCGACTCTCGTTCCAGGGTGTGCCAGTAGGCCATGTGCTGCGTGTAGTTGGGCAACTGGTAGTCCGCACCGATTTCGTGGCCGAAGTGTTCCTCCGGCGGCGTAACGGACTGTGCGCTGAGGGGGGCGCTGGCTACGAAAAGCAGGGTGGCGGCGGTGAAGATGCCGCACGGGCGGTAGGCGTTCATGGGACCCATCGGGATCAAGTTGGCGGAGGGCTGAAGACAGATTGAGCCCTCTTTGAGAGACCCGCCACCCTCCTCTTCAATCGAGGGGACATGGGGGACGAGCATGGATAACCGTATGGAGAGATCGGGTTTCACGACCAGCACGCGTAAGGCCGCTGCTCGGTTGTGGCCTGATGGCCTGCCTGCGCGTTCCAGCACGGAGCTGCGGGGCTATTAGCTGCCCGCGGTCTCTTTCGCGCCTTCGAGGATCCAGGTCCGGATCAACTCGATCTGGTCCGCAGTCAAAGGGTCACCCTCTTCAGGCATAGACCCGTCCGCTACCATGGCCAGGAGAAGACTCTGTTCGTCTTCAGGGTCGATCACGGATCCGAACTCCGATCCCATCATCACGCCTTCATACGTCGTGAGATAGAGTCCTGCCTCAGCAATTTCGAAGCCGTTCTCATCCGTTTCCCCGTGGCACTTGATGCAGCTTTTTTGGAAGATCGGGAGGATGTCCTCCGCGAAGCTTACCGCGACAGTCGGCTCACCTCGGTGACCCTGCGTCGGCGCGCCGACCGGAGATCCCACAACGGCTAGAGCGATACCAGCTGACGCAGCAAGCGCAGCAACATTTTCGATTCGGGTCCACATCAGGGTCACTACCTTTAATAGCGCGGGGAATTTCTAGCGAAGTTTCTTAGGCTGCACGTCGTGAAAAACTACATTCTCACTCTGGTTCATGCTGCGCTGGAGGGCCCACTCGTTGTCGAAGAGGATCATGGGGTGGCCGTCAACGTCCTCGACCATCCGGCGCCCGTGGAGGGAGGCGATGTCTTTGGCCTCGGCTTCCGATCCGGTGACCCAACGGGCACAATGGTACGGGAGGCCGGCGAGTCTGGCCCTAACGTTGTACTCTCGTTCCAGTCGGTCCTTGAGTACATCGAACTGGAGTTGACCTACAGCTCCGACGATGGGCACTGGGCCGGTGATAGACGGCGCGAACAAGAGTAGGACCGTGCCCTCCTCGGCCAGGTGCGTCAGACCCTTGTCCAGCTGCTTCCGCTTCATCGGGTTGTCGAGGTGTACCTGACTGAAGTGTTCCGGTGAGAATCTGGGCACACCCGGGAAGTCCATTGTTTTTCCAACCGCCACCGTATCTCCGACGCGCAGACTTCCTCGGTCGTGGAGGCCCACTACATCACCGGCCACAGCGTCTTCCGCGTGGCTCCTCTCCCGCGCCATGAATTCCTGAGGCTGGGACAGACGAACCGTCTTTCCTGTTCGGGCGATGACGGCGTCGGCTCCGGCCTCGAAGCGTCCGGAGCACACCCGGAGGAATGCCACGCGGTCTCGATGTTTGAGATCCATGTTGGCTTGGATCTTGAACACGAAACCGGAAAACGGTGAATCGACTGGATCGACCAGGCCATCTGCACTTTCTCGTGCAACGGGTGCCGGGGCGGCCTCTAGGAAGCGCTCTAGAAGCACATCGATTCCGAAGTTGGTCAGAGCGCTGCCAAAGAAGACCGGCGTTGCTTCACCGCGAGCGACCGCCTCAGGATCCATTGGTTCTCCGGCTTCGGTCAGAAGCGTAATCTCCTCACGCACCGCGTCGGCACCTGCGCTTCCCATGCGTTCGTCCAACAAGGGGTCGTCGAGAGTGCCGACTGTGAACTCGGGTCTCGACTGACCGTGATCGGTGGCAGCGTCGTAAAGGATCACGCGAGCATCCATGCGGTCGTACACGCCGATCAGTCGTCCTCCGACTCGAATGGGCCACGTTGCCGCAAAGGCCCGGATGCCGAGGTCGTTCTGCACGTCGTCGATGATGCCGAAGGGGTCCTCGCCAGCACGGTCGCACTTGTTGACCAGCGTGAAGATGGGGAGCCGTCGCTTCTGACATACGTTGAAGAGCTTCCGGGTCTGGACCTCGACCCCACGGCGGTTGTCGAGCAGCATGATGGCGCTGTCGGCGGCCATGAGCGCCCGATAGGTGTCCTCGGAGAAGTCTTGGTGCCCCGGCGTGTCCAGCAGGTTGATCCGAAAGCCCTTGTAGTCGAAGTGCAGAACACTCGCCGTGATGGAGATGCCGCGTTCCTGCTCCATGGCGAGCCAGTCGGAAGTGGCGTGCCGGGCTGCTTTTCGGGACTTCACAGACCCTGCGAGGTGAATCGCACCACCAAAGAGCAGCAGCTTCTCGGTCAGCGTCGTCTTCCCGGCGTCCGGATGGCTGATGATCGCGAAGGTACGGCGGCGTCTGATCTCATGCGCGAGGTCGGCGTTGCTCATCTCTGCTTCGCCTTCAGGATGGTGATGCGGGTTGGGCCATCGAAGTCGTAGCGTTTGCCCTTCGGCACTCCCACGTGGTCCTTCGCGTGTTCCAGCGCCAAGTAGGAAGCAAACGGCACTTCCAGCCAGCGTGCGATGACTCGGTCTAGCTTGCCGGATCCATAAGGGGGGTCCGCGAATGCGACATCGTACGCGTCAGCGCTCAAGCGCTCCACGTATGGAATGACGTCCTGTTTGAAGATGCGGCACTTCTTACTGGCTTTCAGGGCCGCGACGTTCGCTTTTAGAGCGTGGAGCGCCGGGGCTCCGTTCTCCACGAAGTCTACGTAGCGTGCCCCCCGCGACAGCCCCTCCAGACCAACCGCCCCAGACCCTGCGAACAAATCGAGCATGCGCGCGCCGGCGAGCTCGTCCTTCAGAAGGGTGATTACCTTGTCCCGGATTACCTCGGGTGTGGGCCGGACGGCCTTTCCGGGGGACGTTAAATGCCTGCCGGCGAATTTCCCTCCTACGATGCGCATCGTTCTTCCGTCACGTAGGGGTAATTGGGGCAAGAGCGCCTGGCGCCGAGTTCGATATGTCGAGCGTAACTTAGCGACCTAGCGACTCAGTTCTAGTCGTCAAAGGTCCCGGCCGAGGGATCTCTCCTCGACCGGGACCTCTTTCTCTGGTGATGCTCTAGGCTAGAACTCGTACTGGATCTTCAGCATCCCAATGCGTCCCATTCTCGGAGCACCAATGAACTCTTGGTGCAGTTTGTTGAACGCGTTGTTCAGCGTCACGGACACGATCATGCCCGAGTAACCGGGCACTCGGTAGCCAAAGTTCAGGTCGAAGACCGAGTAGCTCTCCACGTCGCCGACGTAGACACCCGAGTTCATGGGGAACCCGTCGCTGTAGCGAACCCTACCGTTAACGAACGTTCCGGCCAGCTTGTTGTCGTAGCGCATGCCGAACGAACCTTTGTTCATCGGAGCGTTCAGCGCGATGTCCGTCGAACCGGTGCAGATGCCGTCGTTGTTTAAGTCATGACAGTCTGCACTGACGCGTGAGTAGGAACCGATCATCGTGACCTTATCCGTCGCGTGGTATTCCAGGCCCAGGTCGGCTCCGTAGAACTCCACGTCACCGAAATTGCGGTAGGTCAGGATCAGATCCGAACCGGTCCGCTGGTCTGCCTGGATAGTACCGAGAGGCACGCGGGCTGCCGTGGGCGCGATTGCCGCGGCGATGCCGCTCGCGTACTGCAGCGGTACTCCCGCCCCGGTGAGCCGCGTTACGAGATATTGCGCGACCGAGTTGCCATCGAGGAACACGCTCGGCGTCTCGACCCGGAGCGGGCCAACGAAGTCGTTGATCTTCGTCCGGTAGCCTGCCACCGCGATGCGTAGCTTGTCACCGATGAGACCGTTGTACCCGAGCTCGAACGTGTTGGTGATCGTTGGCTTGATGCTTCCGACCGGGCTCACGCCCGGGTCGGGCAAGAAGGGCACTGCGGGATTTGCGCTGTTGAAGCGAAGCAGGTTCGACGCCAGTTCACCCGGCTGCGGTGCGCCGACGATCGATGCGAAGGCCTGAGCTGAAATGCCCAGGAGTCCGAGCGTGTGCATTAGCGTTGGATCCGAAAGCGCCAGCGGGACCACGACCGCGTCCCAAAGCGCTGCGCCGGTCGCCGGCATCTGCACGCCAGGCGCGAACGGGGAGTACATGCAGTGATTGTTCACACCGCCGGCACACGTGTTCCTAAACGTCAGCCCCGTCGACGGGACACCGAACGCCCGAACGTTGTAGCCGATGGTCGGTGTGATCGGGATCTGACCCGCAACCAGGTCGAGGAAGAGATTGTTCGTAGTCGGGGTGCCGAAGGCCCGGTTGTACGTCCCTCGGAAAGAGTGTCCCTCCGCAGGGGTGAACACGAGCGCAGCGCGTGGCGAGAACACGGTCTCTTCCAGGTGTTCGTGGTCGTCCGCTCGGAGGGCGGCGACCAAGTCGACTCTGTCCGTCAGGGAGAGAGTTCCGTGTACGTATGCGCCGTACTCGGTGGTCTCATCGAAGTCTTCGTTGGACCCGTTGATCGTGCCTTCGGTGTTCGGTGTCGTCTTGCTGTAGTCGAAACCCGCTAAGAGGTCGAGACGCCCTCCAAACTCCAGGCCGTATTGCAGTTGTGTCGCGATCATCTTCGACTTGTCGACGAGTGGCTGGCCCGTGCGAAGAAGGAACGAATCCCCGGCGCCGGAATTGTTAATGAAGGCCTGGGCGTAGAGACGGCCCTTGCTCACCTGTACCTGCCCGAACTGGTAACGCCAGTTGTCACCCTGTCCTGCGCCGATTCCGGTCAATTCAATGGAGCTGACCAGCTCGTTCAGTCCGTAGGTGAAGATGATTTCGTCATCTGGGTTGTCCCACGGACGCAGGTCGAGACGGACCTCGCCACTAAAGCGCTCACTCTTGAAGTTGCGTGCGCCGATGAGCGGGTTCGTCCCGCCGCTCTCGCTCGGATCGAAATACTCGAAGTCGTCGCCCCGGAAGTACTGGCCGGAGAACTTCAGGCCAGCCTTATCGCTGAATTTCCAAGCTTGGCGGAAGACGCCGTGGAAGATGTTCCGACCACCGCCGGCGATGCTGAAGCTCGAACCCGGTTTGTCGATGGGTGACGTCGTGATGATGTGCATGACACCGTTGGCCGAGTTCGGTCCGTACAGTGCGGCTGCCGGGCCGAGTACGACTTCGACTCGCTCGACGTCGAGCGGCGTGGCCGGGATCATGTTGTAGGCGTTCAGGCGGAGAGACGGCACGCGGGCGTACCGGTTGTCCGTTAGAACCAACAGTGCACCGGAGAACACGTTGTTGAAGCCTCGTGTCACCGTGTTGCTCTGGTTGATGCCGGTCTGGATTACGTCGACACCGGGCATGGCTTTGACGTAGTCGACTGCGGAGGTCGCGGAAATTTCCTCGATCAGCTCTGCGGTCACGACGTTGACCTGGGCAGGCGCGACAGAGGTTCTTTCTTCTCGACCACGGTTGACTGTAACCGAGAGCGGGTCGAGCGCCAGCACGGTAGAAGTCATCTGGACTTCTACTCGCTCGGTGCCACCGTTCGCGACACTGACGCCATCTACACGATGCGTTTGGTGCCCGATAAGCGTGAACACGACGGAGTACGATCCGGAGGAGACGCTAATGGAGAAGTTGCCTGAGGCGTCCGAAAGGACACCCGTCGCGCTGGCGCTTCCAACGATCTGTACCTGCACTGAGGCGAGCGGCTGCATCGTACTGCCGTCGATCACACGTCCGGCGATCGTCGCTTGCTGAGCACTGACTGGTGCAGCAAGGGCAAGTAAGACTGAAAGCGAGAATCCGAGAAAGCCAGCTAGTCGAGGACGCATCATCCGCCTCACTCCTTCGTTGATTCGATAAATGCCGTGGAAAGGTTAACAACGAACCTACTACCTACTTCCCAGGGTGTGCAAAACATTTCGATACGTAGCTGAGCAAGCAATTTCGACCTGCCCACCCGTCGGCGGGTCAAAGATGGGCTGTTCGCCGCACAAAACCGTAGAATACGGTTGGCAGATGCCGTGCGTGAATTGGGGGTTCGAGCGCTCGGTGATGTAGATCTCAACTTGCTGCCAGTATCCTTCGTCGTCGCGCGCTTTTTTGCAGTTGGAACAGACTAGGGATGAGTCCCCGCAGCGTCTTGATCTCGGCGATGTGCTCTTCGAGTTGGGTGTTCTTCTCCTCGATGTCCTCTACATATGCGGCGATCCGGTCCCGTTGGGTCTGGAAGTCACAAAACCCCTCGGACTCATTGGTGACGATCACCCTTCCGGGCTCCCGGAAGCAGTGCTCGCGTCGCCAGACGGATCTCAGGACTGTCATCGACCACGAGAACGTGGATGTCGCGTGGTTTAGACACGGCTCCTCATCGACTGGTGTGATATGGGGAACCCTCAGGACACGCGGCATTGCCGTCCGCGGCCAATCGCTCCCGAGTCCTGTGGGCCCCCGAGATTGCTCACGTCGCTCGTGGGGATCGATGGGTCACAGGTGGTCCTGAGCGAGACGAATGTCCGGTTCGCGCCGGGTCGCCTGTGGCTTATCTTCTCGTCTCTATCCAACGAGAGGTGAGGCCTTATGCGGTTCTTCCACAGGGTGATTCCGGTCGCCTTCCTAATGAGTATCGGCACCACCCCGGTTTCAGCGCAGAATCTTCCCGACTTTCGAACTGAGATCCTGGGGCAGTTCGAGGGGTCTGCGCGGAAGGTCGTCGCGCTCGCCGAGGCGATGCCGGCAGATACGTACGATTGGGAGCCAATGGAAGGCGTGGCGTCCGTTGGGACGGTCTTCATGCACATCGCTCGGTACAACCTGATGTATCCGGAGGAGAATCTGGGCGTTCCTGGGCCGTTTCCTGCTTCGGATTACGGGGACTGGGAGAATTCAGTGACCGAGAAGGCCGAGACGGTGCGGCTGCTGTCCGAGTCCATGGATTGGGTCCGCAAAGTCATCGGAGACATGTCCGACGCCGACCTAGAATCGTCGACGGTCTTGTACGGTCGTGACGTCGCGAAGGCGTCCGTTCTGCTTCAGCTCGTGACCCACATGAACGAACACCTGGGCCAGTCGATCGCGTACGCCCGTATGAACGGTATTGTGCCGCCATGGTCGATGTGATGACCATGCGCACTAAGCTCTTCGGGTCGTCCCGGCTGTCATTGCTCCCGCTCTCCCTGTCGATGTCCGTTCTCTTGGTGGGCTGCAACGCTGAGTCCGCAGAGGACGCTACCGCGACCCCGGCCGTCCAGACGACTCTGATCCAACTGTGGTCAGAGGGGAGCCCCGCCTTCGGCGTGTTCGTGCCCAACGAACGCTCCCGGCAGACGGTGGCGGAGGACGGATCGAGGCTGCCCGCGCTCTACACCGCGGCCGGTGGCGCCGCGCTCGCACAGAACGACCTCTTAGACTACCTCTTCTTGAACCTCGAAGCGGATTTCGACCCCGAGGCGGTCACGGCGATCGCAGAAGGTCTGGCCGCGTCGGGTGTCGCCGTTCCTCCGACGCTGCTCGTACGCATTCCCCCGATATCGTCGGACGGCGTCGACGCGGCCCGCGCGCGAGTCGCCGACGTTCTCTCACGCGGCGCGCAGGGCGTCGTGATTCCGCACGTGCGTAGCCCGGACCAGGCGCGGCGGGCGGTGAGCTTCTTTGCGGATGCCGGAGCCAACGTCTGGTCTCCCGCCAACCCCACTGGCGACGTGATCGCGTTCATCATGATCGAAGACGAGGGTGCGCTGGCCGCGGCTTCCGAGATTGCGGATACACCTGGGTACAGCGTCTTGGCTTGCGGCATCGGGAGTCTGACCCGCGCATTGGGTGGTGACCGCGAGGCGGCCGAGGCTGGGAATCAGGTCGTGCTGGGCCACGCGAAACGCATCGGTGTCCCCGACGTGATTACCGCCAACGCGGACGATGTTGCTCGACGGATCGAGGAAGGCTTCTTGGGACTGCTCATGTCCGGCCGGGAGGCGGACGAGGCGATCCGAGTCGGTAGGGCTGCGGCTGGCCGCTAGCCTGCGGGTCCCGGACACGTCGGACCACATGCGCATGAGCCGGCCCTGGCCGACCGCGGCAGCGGCCTGACGGTCCTTTAGGCGGGTAGCGGGCACGCTGTGCTCCAGGATCCGGAAACCGGAGGCCACAGCGCCACTCGACACGATGACGACCTCGGCGTCTTTGTCCTGCGCCACGGTCGCCGCGATCTCGGAAAGGCGCGTGACGCTCAGTCCGTCGCTTGAGCGGCCTCGACACCCGCTTCCAGCGCTTCGACCAACGGAGGCACCGCCGTCACAGGTGTGGAGCACAGCGCCACCCGAACCGCGCCGTCCAGCGGGATGATGTACACGCCCAGTTCACGCATGGCGGTGGCGGTGACCTGAGCGTCCGGAGTAAAGACGGACACAAAGAAGCCCCCATCGTACCGCGGCACGTGAAGGCGCCCGGTGGCTTCGGCGTTGAAGACGTCCACACGGTCCTGCAGCATCCGACGCAATGTCGAGCGCTCTGCATCGGCGGCGACCTTAAGGTCGGGGTCCGACAGCAGTTTGCCGATCGCGAGTTGGCCGAGATGGTTGCAGTTGGACCAGGTAGCGCGGCAAGAGTACCCGAGGGCGTTCTGGAGCCGCTCACGTTCGTCCGCCTCATGATTAAGCGCTATGAGCGAACCGATGCGGGCTCCGTATTGGGCGAACGATTTGGATGCGGTCCAAGCGACCATGACCGTTGCCCCGTCGAGCATCGAGGGGACCGCATCGAGCCACGGCGATCCATCCTCACCCGCGAACCGCAGATATGCGGCGTCCAGCATGACGGCCGTGGGCACCTGTGCCGCGACCTCACGGACCGCCGACGCGACGTCCGTCCACTCGTCCGCGTCGAGCGAGTATCCAGTCGGGTTGTGGCACGGAAAGTTCAGGATGAGAAAGACTCGACCCTGTTCCTTCGCGTGAGTCTCTATTCCGGCCCGCAACGCCTGGAGGTCCAGGCGCCCACTTGAGTCGAACATGTTAAACGTGGTGACGCCCCGTCCCGCATGGGCGGCGATCACCTGGTACGGTCCCCAGAAGTAGCTGGTGGTCAGGGCACTCTGACCGGGTGCCAAGAAGTTCATCATCGCTTGGTAGACCGCGCCGGTACCGCCGGGCGTCGACACCGCGACAGCAGATGAGGCCAGGCCGGTTCCCGCAAAGACGTCTTGAATCGTGGCGTCCAAGAAGGCGGGAACGCCGGAGATGGGGGCGTACCCTGCCGCGGCGCTGGACGAAATGCTCTCAAAGGCCCGGCCGACGGTCGGCATGATGGCCAGGCGGCCCCCTTCGTCCGTTAATGCCCCCAGGGTGGCGTTCAGGATCGACTCGCCGTTGGCGGCGCGTTGGGCGGCTTCAGTGTTCAACTCGAAGATCGGGTCGTTCCCTTGGCGATGCTGCGCCTCGGGGATCAGAGCACTGGTCGGACAGACCTCCATCAGTTCGCTTCAGGGAGTTCGTTGTTGAGTTCTGCGTAAACCTGTTGGATGGCGCGAGGCCCCTGACTCGAGAAGAGCGACCACCCAGCGAGATCGCCGAAGTCCGCTTGGGCCTGGGCGTCCTCTAGGCTGAGCCCTTGGCTGTGGAGGCTCGTGGAAACTTGGATGACCCGGGCCACCGCAATGCGGTAGGACTCGAGTTCTTCTGTCAAAATTTCCGGGCTGTCCACGAAACCGTGACCGGGGACGTAGACATCAACATCCATGGCCTGGGCTCGTTCAATCATCGCGACCCACTCCGACGGGTACGCCGACCGCATGGCTGGGAATACCCGGTGGAGGTACGCCTCGCTCATGAACAGGATCTTCTCCGCAGGGAGATAGACGACGAGGTCTCCCCCTGTGTGGGCTCGGCCCAAGAAGAGCACTTCGACCGTCTTGTCACCCAGCGTCAGTGATTCGCTGTTTGCGATCATTCGGGTCGGGACAATGACAGGTGCTGCGTCCGGAGCGCGCTCGGGGTTCTTCGCCGAAGCCTCAAGGATCGCCGCTGACGTAGGATGTGCGATGAACTCCGCGGTTGCGGGGAAGGCCGAGTTTCCGGCGGTGTGGTCTCCGTGATCCGAGCATACGACCACGTGGGTGATCGGCTGGTCAGTGATCTCGCCGATGCGGTCGACCATGCGCTGTGTTTCCTCGACGCTGCCTTGGCCATCCGCTACCAAGACGCCCTCGCTCGTCACGACGAACAGGCTCACCGTGGTGAACTTCTCGTCGCCTGCCGAGCGGAGTTGTTCGTACGAGTAGACGTTGGGAGCGAGCTCTTGGATACGCGGAAAATCGTCATCCGTATAGCCGCGGGCGTAAGGGTCGGCTGTACGCAGGAGCTCCGTGATTTGGGCCTGATCCGCATCGCTCGAGGTATCAGAGCCCGCACTCGTGCAAGCGCCCGTGACCAGTAGGGCGGTCAAGGCCAGCGTGGTAGTCGTTCTCATGCTCCGGATTCCCGCTCCGCCTTCCATGCGTCATATCTCATGCGCAGTGTCTTCACCGGGTTCGCGTTTTCCTGAGGCGTGATGTCCTCGTCCGTGGCGCGTAGGTACATGTGGTAGTCGCCGTCGTTGAAGGAGTCGCCGTTAGGGTCGCTGGACAGCGCCTCCGTGATGTACGCCACGTGAGCGGTCTTGCCCTCACAGGGAACGTCGTCGAGGACAGGCGCGCTTTCGCATGTGCAGCGGCTGTCGCCTCCGGCTGCGTCGGCGGCTTCCATCGCTGCCATCACGCGATCGGCTAGGGACGGGCCGGCAGATACGAAGGCCGCCACCGCGCGGCGCACGACGTCGTCTGAGGCGAGGATGTTGCCCTGGATGGAGAAGTGGATGGACGTCTGAGGTACAGTGCTCTGAATGTCCAAGGACGCGGAGCCGTTGCCGCGGCCAGAGAAGCCTGCGGCGCGTCCGCGCATGTCCACGATCCCAAACTGCCGCCGCTCGATGGCGGGGTCTGCCCGCAGCATCTCAATAATCTCCGCCGGGTCGGTCCCGGCTTGGATCTGACGGTAGATCATCCACTGGTTCTGCCTAGAGCCGTCCACCCCCGCTTGGGCGGCGGCAACTCCGATCCCCGGTACGACGATCGCCTGAATGTCCATGAGTCCCGTGGCCCCTTGTTCGCCGAAGCTGGCGAAGCGGCCCTGTGCCACGCACGTCGCCGAAGCGATCACGATGCGCCCCGTGCGCGCATCCACAGCGATGACTGACCAGGTCGCTGAAGCGGCTGTCGGGAGAAGCCCAAAAAGCAGGGCCGCGAAGAGGATGACCAAGGGCTGTGTGCGTGGGCTGCGGAGTACCATGTGTCCGGCCTTCATCAAGGGGATGAGAGGACACAGAATGCGTCGAGCAGCCCGTTAGCCGCAACCACCCGCCTGCCTCTTAAGGTGGCCAATTCTGCCCCGACGATCGCGATAAACAGCGCGAGAAAACCAGGCGTTGCCCTTCGTGCTGTAGGACGTTCCGAGCGATCACATAGAGATTAGTGTCCGGAGCCAATTGTACCGGTGCGGGATTTTGAGCCAGCGCGCCAATGCCCAGGCGTCCCAAGTCCTCGGTCAGAGGGCCGTTGGCGCAATAACGCCACATGAAGACCTCTTTCCCTTCTGCGGAGAGCCGCTCGGCAGGCACACTGAAAACGCTGACATCCAATCGCTGGCCGAGGTTCTGTACTGGGGGCCCTGGCGGTGTGGAGAACCAACAAATCGGGTGTAAGATGCCAGGCACAAAAACGGGCAGGCCGTGTTTTCGGCCTGCCCGTTTTTGTTGTCAGAGTCCGCTGTCTACTGGCAGCTCTGGCAATTGTGGTTGTTCATGGCGCCCAGTCCCTCGAGTAATGCGATTGTCTCAGGGAAGGGCTGCACACGCTGCTGCGGGCCGTTCGCCACGTCGACCGTTGTCTGCCCACGGCGACTGACGTGCGTCACGTCGGCGCCCTGTGAGACCAAGTACATGATCATCTCGTTATCACCGCGTGCCGCCGCATGGTGCACAGGGGAGTAGCCGTCGTGGTCACGGGCGTTCACGTCCGCGTCAAGCTCTTCGACGAGGTATTTCACGGCCGGGAGCCAACCATCAGTAACGTGACGATGGGAGTTCCCGGCGCGCGAACCCGTGTATCCGACCCCGGAGGCTGCGTGAATTGGGAAGACGGCCGGTCCACCGTTTGGAACGGGCTCTAGCCCCGAAGGGTCGGTAGTCGAGCCCGAACTGCCCCGCCTGCTTCGGCCCGGAGTCTTCTTCGTCGGGATATCGGGATCCGCCCCGTATCCGATGAGAAGCCGCATGGCAGCCACGTCTGTGGCGTGTGCAGCGCGCCAAAACGCAGTAGCCCCGTCGAACTTCACGCCCAGGATGTCGAAGTTGAACGACGCGTACCAAATGTGTCGTTCCGTCCGGTGGTTGATGTCGGCGCCAGCCTTCAGCAACGCTTCCATCATGGTGAGATAGTCGGTGGCCTGCTGTTTGAACGCGGTCGGCTGCGGGTAGAATGCCTTCGGTGCCCACCGGTTGTTCAGAGTGGCGAAGAGCGGCGCTGCGCCATCCTCACTCGCGATGTTCGGGTCCGCGCCCAGCTCCAAGTACTGCATAGCTATGTCGTAGTTGCCGTTGATCGTGGCCATCAGGAGCGGAGTGGTGTTGTCTCCCGCAGTGGGCGTGTTCACATCTGCGCCGGCCGCCACGAGGAGCATCGCCGCTTCATGGTGCCCGTCGCGGGAAGCGTAGTGCAGGGGCGTCAGTCCTCCCTCGATCCCGACCAGGTCCGTATAGGAGAGAGAACGGGCTCCCGTTGAGCTTGAAGAGGTTGTTGATCCCGTGCCGCCCGTGCCTTGGGTCGCTCCACCAGGGACTCGGTCCGAGCCGAGCTGGGAGTTATTGTCATCCTGAGCCAGCGTCTGAGCGCCATCCCGGTTTTCGTCCGGGTCGTCATCCGGATCCTCGTCCTGCGGCGCCGCTTGCAGCGCCTGTGCGGGAGTCACCGCAACAGCCTGCGGCTGGGCTGAGGGTTGTTCAGCTACCGCAGTCGTTCCTGTTTGGGTTGCTTCTGCCGCTCGATCCGCCTCGCGAACCGCTGTGACCACCTGTTGGCGACGCCTGCGGTCGGGGGCAGCTGCTGCGGATATGGCGGCGTAGTCGATGACCTTTGTGACCGCCTGTACGTCCGCACCAGCCCCAATGAGCGTTTGCATCGCACTGAGGCGGTTGGCTGCCGTCGCCCAGTGAAGTGGGGTCTGTTGGTGCGTCCCTTCCGTGGCGTCCACCTGGGCGCCCGATGCGACGAGCGCCGAAACTGCGCCGGCGCTTCCAGACGCAGCTGCGAGATGCAGCGGGGTAGCACCGGTCGTCGTGCGAGACGTGGCATCTGCACCAGCACCAGCGAGTGTGGTGATCGCCTCAGCATGACCGTTCTTGCTGGCCAAGTGCAGTGCGGTAAACCCACCAAGTCGGGTCGTGGCTTCGCTGTTGGCTCCCGCATAGAGCAGGACCTCCACCATGGCAGCGTTGCCCTGCATGCCCGCCCAATGGAGGGCTGTCATGCCGTCGCCCTGTGCACCATTCACATCCGAGCCATCGCGTAGGAGGGCCCGAACGGTTTCGGTGTCATTCCGCTGCGCGGCGTCCGCGACGGGTGACTCTGTCGAAGCGGCCGTGATCAGCAGGGTGAGCAGGAGCGCTGCGATCCCGTTTGCGTGGAGTCGATTCTTCATTCGCCTAGTCTCCTCAGGCCGACCACGAGAAGTCGCCGTTGCTGTTCCCGAACGTCTCGACGTTGTCTATGCCCAGCTTGTGGATCATGGACAGCATCACGTTCGCCATCGGAGTCCCGTCAGGTGCCTTGATGTGCAGACCACCGCGCGGGAGATGGCCGTTGGCTCCACCGGCTACGATGAGCGGGCAACGCTTGTGGTTGTGCAGATTCGAGTCGCCCATGGGCGAGCCGTACACGATCATCGTCTTGTCGAGCAGATTCGAGTCGCCTTCCATGGTGTCCTTGAGCTTGTCCATGAAATACGGAAGCAGGCTCACATGGTATTTGTTGATCTCAGCGAACTCGGTCACGCGCTCAGGCTGGCCGCCGTGGTGCGACGCGTTGTGGAAGCCCGAATCGATGCCCGAGTCCGGGTAGACGCGGCCAGAGCCATCGCGGCCCATCTTGAACGTGAAGACCCGGGTCATGTCCGCCGCAAATGCGAGGGCCTGGATGTCGAACATCAACTTGACGTGATCCGTGTAGGAATCGGGTACGCCGGCCGGCGCTCCAGCCAACTGGCGTTCTCCACCGCTTCGGTTCCGTGCTTCGATGCGCTGAATGCGACCTTCGATCTCGCGGATGTTCTCCAGGTAGCGCTCCATGCGCTGCCGGTCTCTCGCCCCGAGTTGGTATTTCAGCGAAGCCACCTCGCCTGCGATCCAGTCCAGAATGCTCTGGTCCGTTTTGCGTCGGGCGGCTCGTTCCTCAGCCGTGGCGCCCGCGCCGAACAACTGATCGAAGGCGACCCGCGGGTCCCTGATCATTGGAAGCGGCTCACTCTCGGACTTCCACGAGATGGTGTCGGTGTACACACAAGCGTAGCCATAGGCACAACCACCTGCCTGATCCACGTTTTCGATGCAGAGCTGCATGGACGAAATCGGCGTGTCGTCACCGACTTCTTCTGCGTAGATCTGATCAAGCGACTTCCCGGCGCGTACGTCGGACCCTTCCGTCTGGAACGGGTGCTCCTGGGTGAGGAATACGGCACTCGACCGGAAATGGTCACCACCGATCTCTTGGGCCGCGCGCGCTTCGGCGCCCTCGACGTCTGTGTTGGAGACGATCGTGAGGTAGTCGCGGAACCTCTCCATGGGAGCCAGGCTGCCGCCGCTCAGGTCGAAGTCACGCCCGATATCCGCAGGGTTCCAGAGGTGTTGCGAGGCACCCCACTCGTTACTGCCCGCTGCGCCGTGCACCATCTCGATGCCCACGAAGCGAGTCTTGTCGAGTTCCTTCGCGGTCTCGGACCAGGGACTACGGGCCGGGATCATCGCGTCTAGAAAAGGCAGTGCGACGCTCGCGCCCATTCCACGAAGGAAGGTGCGCCGCTCAATGTGCTTGTTGGTCAGGAAAGTCATCGCCTGAGTTCCTCGGGTCTTAGTTAGCGATTCGTAATTGCTTGTGTTTCTAGTGCCCCATTTCGTCCGCGACCGCTTCTACTTTACTCATGCGGAACGCCGGGCTCTGGACTACGCCCATGATGAACGACGACATCTTGTAGCCGTTCTCAGATGCATCTGCTTCAATTTCACGAATCGTCGGCATGTCGAAGTATTCGACCCGACGACCCAAGGCATAAGCCATCATGTTGCGCGCGAAGGTGCGCACGAACACGGATGGACGGCTCAGGATGGCGTTGCGCAGGTCGGCCGGGCCATTGATGGGTGATCCATCGTACAACTGCCCAGACGCGTCGATTTCCACCCCGTTCTCTTTGATTCTCCATGCGCCGGTCACGTCGAAGTTGTCGAGTGCCAGGCCAATGGGGTCGATCACGTTGTGGCAGGAGCTACACGACGGGTTGGCCCGGTGCTGTTCCATACGCTCACGTGTCGTGAGTTCACGGCCATCGGTGGCGGCGGCAGTTTCTTCGAATGCTGGAATGTTCGGCGGTGGTGGGGGCGGCGGACTTCCAAGCATTACCTCCATCACCCACTTCCCGCGTAGTACAGGAGACGTCCGGTTCGCGTGGGACGTCATCATCAAGATGCTGCCGTGTCCGAGTAGGCCGCGACGGTTCGTGTCCGCGATGGGAACCTTGCGGAAGTGGGGCCCAGTGATGTCTGGGAGGTCGTAGTGCCGCCCGAGGCGCTCGTTCACGAACGTGTAGTCGGCCGTGAGCAGGTCGAAGATGTTCTTGTCTTCCTGCACGATGTTGTGGAAGAGCAACTCCGTCTCGCGGTTCATCGCTTCAGCCAACGTGTTGTCATAGTACGGATAGAGCTGCGCGTCCGGGTGGATCTTCTCTAGGTCCTGGAGACGCAGCCACTGCGACGCGAACCGCGTCGCCAAGGACTCGGCGCGAGGGTCCGCCAACATGCGCCGCGTCTGTTCTTCGAGGACATCCGAGTCGGTCAGGTCCCCGCTTTCTGCGACCGCGATCAGCTCTGCGTCTGGGGGTGTAGCCCACAGGAAGAACGACAGGCGTGTCGCGAGATCATTGGCGCTGATGTCGTACACGTCGCCCGGTGTGACTCCAGACGGAATCTCCTCCAAGCGGAACACGAAGTGCGGACTCGCCAGGATTGCCTGCAGCGCGGTTCGGATCCCGTACTCGAAGCCGCCCCCGTCGTTGCCCTGGTCGAAGAAGACCATGAGGTCGCTGAGGTCGTCACCCTTGAGCGGGCGCCGATACGCCTTGGAGGCCAACTGTTCCACGATTTCTTCAGCGCAGGGACGTTCCTCAGCCATCGACGTCGGCCGGCACGTGAAGATCACGTTGCGAGCGGGGGTCTCGGAAACTCCCGAAACGCTGAAGGGTCCGGAGATCGTCATGTCACGCAGGTGCGGCCCTGTCGTAACGCCGTACGCGGTCCCGATCTGTGAGTCGGCCAGCGTATAGTCGACCGGGGTGATCAGGTCGACCACGGGCCCTTCGAACTTCTGGATGAATGCAGCGGAGACCCGGTGCGGCCCGGCGGGCACATGAATCGAAGGGGTCTCGAGGCGTAGCCCGGTCGGGTCGGATTCGGACATCCACCGATCGATGTGCAGCAGCGCCACACGCGAGCCATTGATCGAGACCTCAAGTTGTTCGTTCGGTGACGTGAGGCCGTAAAGATTTCCTGTTGGCTCCGGGTGGAGCTCGAGTTCGAAGATGTACTCGCCGTCGGCTGGGAAGTTGTGTACAACCGATGTGCCGCCACGTGTGCCGAGGGGCGTCCCTTCGATGTGAACCATCTGGGACATCGTCTTGGCGACCTTAAATACCGCTGAAGACGGCGAGGCGTCGGGATCCCCGACCGCAGCTCTGCTCAAGAACCCTGCAGCACGCATGTAGCCTTCCATCAACGTCGCGGACAGCATCTGCATGTCGGCGATGTTGTCGAAGTTCTCGCTCATGGTCTCATTCGGCAGGAACGCAGAGGCGTCCATTTCGAAGCCGAAGAGTTCTCGGACCGCCCCCTCATACTCGGCGCGATTGAGCCGCTGGAACGTCCGGTACCCCGGGTTCGGGTTGTCTCGGGCTGCCTCGTCGAGGGAGTTCTCGAGGGTTTCAGCCAGAAGCGCCAGCGTGTCCTCAGGGGGACGGCGAGAGGTGGCGGGAGGCATCATGCCGGCGCGGAGCTTGTGAACAACCTTTTCCGCCAGCTCGGCCTTGGTCATCGGGTTGCCGATGTCGAAGCCTTCGAGTGACATGTTGCCCGTCATGCGACGATCCGAGTGACAACGCACGCAGTACTGCTGAACAACTTCGTTCAGTGTCTCATCCAGCGGCCCTTCCGGCACGGCGGCTGCAGACACATGAGGAGCGTAAGCGACGACCGGATCCGTCCCGGTCGAGGGAGCGACCCCAATTAGCACGAGACCCGCAATCAGCATCGCGGACGCGTAGTTATTCATTCTGACCTCGGTTCACACGCACAAGAGATTGCAGCTTGTCACATAGAATAAGGACCCTTGGACAGCCAAAATGCTGACCGCTGCAGGACCCCGGTTGTAATTAATGAAACAATACCTGTGGTCCGGCGCTTTGGCTAGTGAACGGGCGGGGGTGGCGGCGGCTCTAAACGTGGTGATCTTGGGCGCATCATGAACCAAGAAAAACCGCACCTTGGGTGGCTTCACCGATTCTTCGACGCCTATTACGCTAGGCGACCCGTAAACGCCACCTTCGTCGGCGTGCACGAGCACGACGGGGTGCTTCCCGATTTTTCCGAGGTGGGTCTCGGGGAAGCGGTCGCAGAGATGGAGGAGTTGCTTGATACGGCTTCGACGGATGACCTCGGATTCGTGGAGAATCTCGACCGGAGACTCGCGACTGGCTTCTTACGCACCCAACTGTGGGAATACGGCTCGGCGCACGGGCCGTTGGGGAATCCCACGCTGTATACGGGCGAGGCTGTATTTGGAGTGATGTCCCTGTTTCTCAGTGATTACTCTGACTTTTCCGTTCGAGCTGAGGCCGCTGTGGAGCGTTTGGACGGGCTTCCTGACCTCCTCCGACAGGGAAGGGCCAACGTCAAAGAAGCCCCGGTATCGTGGACTCGAAGAGCGATGCGCGAGTGTGAGGGAGGATTGGCCTTCGTCGATTCTGGTATCGCTCACCTAGCAGCCAGCGCCCCGTCATCGCCTTCGGTCGATCGTCTCGTGCGTGCGTCGCGGGCGGCCGCTCAGGCGTTCTCAGACCATGCCACGTACCTTTATAGGGACCTCCTCCCTGCAGACGTCGAGTCGTACACTGCGGGTGAGGAGGCGCTCGATTTGGCGATTCGCGAGGCTCACTTCCTGCAGGAAGATGCAGATGAGATCGTGCGGTATGCCGAGGACCAGATGGCTGTCGCCAAGGCCTTCCTCGACGAACACGCGGGTGATTTTGGGGCCTCGGACGCAACTGGCGCGATGGCCGAGCTCGCTGAGGCCCATCCCGCGGTCGACGGATACCTTGCACGGTATTCGTCTGAGTGGGAGCGCATCCGAGCGATCACGGAGGAGCACGAGCTCCTAACCTGGCCCGATCACCCGATTGAGTATGTGCCGCGTCCAGAGTGGACGCGTGCTGCAGCGCCCCACTTGTACTTCCTGTTCTATCGATCTCCCGCGGCATACTCCCGTCCGCCTCTCCATCGGTATCTAGTGACGCCCATCGAACAGTCGATGGCGGTCGAGAGACAGGAAGAACTCCTGCGCGCGAACAACGACAGCGTGATCCTGCTCAATCATGTGATTCACCATGGGAGCATTGGGCACCACGTTCAGAACTGGCACGCCTTCCGAGCTGAATCCCGGATTGGGCGTATGGCGGCGGTCGACTGCGCGGCGCGAACCGCGATGCCCTCGGCGGGCACAATGGCTGAAGGTTGGGCGTGTTACGCGACGGATCTCATGGCCGAGTTCGGAGCTCTGACCCCGCTCGAAGCGTACGCTGAGAAACGCTCACGGGTGCGCATGTGTGCACGGGCGATCGTGGATGTGCGCCTGCATCAGGGACGGATGTCGTTCGCCGCCGCCGTGCGCTTCTATCAGGAGCATGTTGGGATGTCCGAGGCTGCGGCCGACGGAGAAGTGACGAAAAACAGTATGTTTCCGGGTGGAGCGCTCATGTACTTGACCGGAACGGACGGGATCCATGACCTCCGCCGAGAGATGTCGACCCGTACTGGCTTCTCTCTGAAGGACTTTCACGACCGCTTCCTTTCGTATGGATCCGTTCCCGTGGCGTTGGTCTCCGAGCACATGCTCGAGGAAGTAATCGATGAGTGAAGATTCGCCGAATCTGTCACAGGCGACGCTGGCATATGGCCTCAGAGCCGCCCAATCGATCCTCGGACTCGACGCCCTGTACCGCTCCGAGAGCGGAGACGGCACAGGCCTGGCAGTGCTCGACATGTCGGAGCCCGGCGAGCTGGAGGCGGATGTTTTTGCCGACTATGCTGCCGCCGATCACGCGTTCAGGGGGCTGAGGGCCGACTCGGATGAACTGGTGGAGCCGGATCGACAGCGCTACTACGACCAGCTTTGCCATTCGTCCCTGGCGTTCATTCGATGGCGCGATCGAGGACTCCCATTCAAGGAACAGCTCGCCGGTTTTCTCCACGTGCCCGCCGAGCCCGCGAGTGGTGAATCCATCGACGCGTTGTGCGCCGAGTTGGCGCAGAGGCTCAAGGCGATGGGCTTCAATGGCGGCCTGGCGGAGCAGTGCGGTACGTGGGAGGAGAAGAATCGGGTTCCTGCCGACGAGGTGCCTGGCGTTCTGAATGAGCTGTTGTCGGAAGCGTGGGACCTTACGGTCGAGCACGTGGTGGATATCCCTGCCGAGAAGTCCGACGGGATGCAGTGCGCAGCGGTTACCGATGTGGCCTTCAATGCGCGGTGTGACTACCTGAGGCGCACGATCGACCTCAACGTCGAGCCAACCTTGACGCGCCCTGGCCTAAAACATCTCGCAGTGCATGAAGGTTACCCGGGCCACTACCTGCAGTTCAAATTGCGGGAGACCTCGTTCCGAGAAGGGCGAGGTGCCGCGGATAATCTGCTGTCCGTGGTGAATACGGCCAGCTCGTCGGTCTTCGAGGGCATTGCAGACGCCGGCCTCGAAGCGATCGGCTGGGCGGACGGGGAGGACGACACGATTCAGGCGCTCC
>Ga0315339_1000233_pt1 | contig 84373 bp, 86 predicted proteins | sample ASW17metaG_FD_204514 | JGI IMG/M metagenome (GOLD analysis project Ga0315339, IMG submission 204514) | Ammonia-oxidizing marine archaeal communities from Pacific Ocean, United States - ASW #17 | ecosystem: Environmental > Aquatic > Marine > Oceanic | place: USA: California | collected 2016-12-05
GCCAGTTGTAGGCATTGTTCGCTCCACCCGAGGGGTGTTCGACAAGGCCGGAAACCGCACCTTCGCAACTGACATAGAACTCGGGAGAGTCACCACATTCCATTGCCGGTACATATGCAACCCAGGCGCCGCCGGGTCCATCGGACTCCATGTCGGTCATCGACCAGACGCCGCTGCCGCTGTTTCGATATCGAAGCTTCACCGATCCATCAACAAGATCGTCTTCACGAGGATCCACAAGCACCCTGACCTGGAGCTGTGTTCCAGGATCGAGTTCAGCGGGCACGCTTGAGCTCATGGTGATCTGTGGCCCGAGGAAGGTTGCTCCAAGCGCGTCGAATACATTCAGCACACCACCGGTGACACACCTGCCATCAAGGGCGGGAATGGGACGGGTCGTGGAAAGAATGATGTCCTTGACCTCGACCGCGGACGCGTTGCCCATGACCGAGTAGATCAGGGCGACCCCGCCAGCCACATGGGGCGTGGCCATCGAGGTGCCGCTGTAGTAACTGTAGTTGTTTCCGGGCGTGGAACTGAGAACATCGACGCCGGGTGCACCGAGGTCGACCTCGGTGATGTGGTACTGGCTGAAACTCGCGAGGTTCTCGTTGCTGTCCGTGGCGGCAACGCAGATGACGTTGTCGCAGGAGAGTGCGCCGGGGTAGGAGGCTCCGTTGGAACCGCTGTTTCCAGCCGCTGCACAGAAGATGTGCCCGAAGTTGTCACCCGCGGACTGGATGGCGTCGAACATCGCCTGGGAGAAGCCGCCGCCGCCCCAGGAGTTGTTTGAAACCTTGAACTCGTTGGCGGCGCAATACTCGATGGCGTTGATGGCGCCCTCGATCGTTCCGCTGCCGCTGGATCCGAGGAACTGTGCGGCGACGATACGGCACTGCCAGTTCACCCCGGCTACACCGATGCCATTGTTGCCGACACCACCGATGGTTCCACTGCAGTGGGTTCCGTGGCCGTTGCCGTCCATCGGGTCGGAGTTGTTGTCATAGAAGTCGTATCCGTGAACATCATCGACGTAGCCGTTGCCATCATCATCCTGGCCGTTGCCCGGAATTTCGCCCGGGTTGGTCCAGATGTTGTCAACGAGATCGGGATGGTTGTAGTCAACACCTGTATCGATCACGGCGATGATGAACTCCTGGTCGCCGGTGTGTTCATCCCATGCCTGCGGGGCGCGGATCTGATCCATGCCGTAGAGGTCTCCCCACAGGGGATCATTCGGAATCGTATCCAGGGCGTGCACGATGTAGACCGGCTCGACGTACCGGAGCACATCACCCCGGAACTCAAGTTGCTTGAGGGCCTCTTCCGTTGAAAGTTCGGTCTCGATGCAGAACAGTCCGGGAACGAGCTTTGATGTCATGGTGATCTCGCCACCGACATCCGCAAGGATGGCATGGCGTGATGCGACATCTTCGATCTCACGAAACCGAACGAACAGCCGATTCGGGGCGTGTTCGTGTTTCAGTGCATCCTTATCTGGAACGATGGAGGTCGTGGAAGGTTCGGCTGTGGCCAGGCTGGCCAGCACGAATGCGGCACAAGCAGCGCCGAGAATCTTCAGGTGTGTTGTAGGGGACAAAGGGCTCTCTCCTTCAGGTTGGAAGTACAGGCCTGCCCCCCCAGGCGGACCATCAAAGTGCATCAAGTCTATCGAAGGGTACTCGTATTACTCGCAGACAATGTTCCACTGGGCTATGACCTGCAGCAGATCGTTGACATCGATCGTGCCATCTCCAGTCGGGTCGCAACCGCTGCTGCCACCCCATCCCGCGATGATCGCAAGAAGGTCGTTGACATTGGTCACTCCATCCGAGTCGCAGTCGGTCGGACAATCCGGTTGCAGGCACAGGTCCGGCGTGTTGAGGCAGTCCTCGTCCGAATGCCAGTCTCCATTCACCGTGTTGCACAGGGCCTCGGTTGCGTTGACGCAGGTGGTGTTGTCCGTTCCGAAACAGCATGCCGCCTCAGCTGCGGGTGGTTCGGTCGGGATGATCTGGAAGACCTCCCCGCCAAGATCACACACGTAGAGTTCTCCACGGGCATCTTCGCCGTAGGAACTGATTGAACCGATGTTGTAGCCATTCACGCTCGGCGAGAGTTGATTCGTGATTTCCTCGTAGTCGACAACATTGCCGCCAACGAGCCTGAAGATCCAGGTCTCGCCTGAGCAGTAGTCTCCGAAGAAGTAGAAACCGTCCATCCAGGGAATGTCCTGCCCGCGATAGACATAGCCGCCGGTGATCGAGCAGCGACCACTGCTGTGGTTGTACTCGAAGACGGGGAACTCCATTGTTGAAGCGGAGTCACATCCACTCGTGTTGTAGGAATGGTCGCCCTCGTAGCACCGCCATCCGTAGTTGATTCCACCGTTGGAACCTGCAGGTTCGAAGGAGACTTCTTCCCAGTTGTACTGGCCGACGTCACCCATCCACAGATCGCCGGTGTCCTTGTCGAAACCGCAACGCCAGGCATTCCGGAGTCCGTAGGACCAGATCTCGTCATCCCCGGTGATACCCACGAACGGGTTGTCGGGGGGACTGGTGTAGGGCGAGCCGCCGTCGACATCGATACGAAGCATCTTGCCGAGCGGCTCACTGGTGATGTCCTGACCATTATTCCCCGGATCACCTGCGCTGCCGCCATCACCCGTGGAGATGTACAGGTAGCCGTCAGGCCCGAACCCGATCCAGCCGCCATTGTGGTTCGAATACGGCTGGGAGAAACTCATGATCTGGTACCCGCTGCTGGAGTTGACCGAGTTCGAGTTCGGGTCGTTGTTCGTTGCTGTGTATCGCCTGATGTAGGTCGATGAGCCGGACGTGTAGTTGATGTAGACGTATGGGGAGCCGTTGTAGTAGTCGGGATGGAAGGCCAATCCAAGGAGCCCCTGCTCGCTCGACGTGTTCACGCTCTGCGTCAGGAAGTAGCCCGAGAGCAACTCCTCGCTGTCGAAGTCATAGATCCGGACTCGTCCCGTCGAGCCTGATCGCTGCTCGACGATGAAGAGTCGAGATTCATCGCCTGGCGCATGAGTAACAAACACGGGCCTTGAAAGTCCATTCGCAATGCGAATGCTTGCAATTCCGCTGTTTCCACGCGCTTCGCCATTTCTCATGAGAGTCGTAATGTCATCGGAGGCGGTGGGGTGCTGTTTCTCAACCGAAAATTCAGATGCCGCGACCAAGCACAGGCCTGCAACAAGGCAACCAGCAGCTACACGTGTAAACATCGATTTCTCTCCTCCTCAAGCCCGACAGTCATAGTAGATCAGGCCGTATGCAGTGACAGGGTTTGTAACACCCTCAAGCAATGGAAATTAGGTCGAAAATGGGCCTTGAGCAAGTGCAAACCCCCTTTCATGCTGAATTAAGGCTCCTGAGCATGTAGGAGGGGTCTCTCAGGCCACATCTTCGGACTGAAGCTCCAGATACCGATCTACCCCTGAGATGTTCATTCCGAGCAGGCTGGTGGTTACAAAGTCATCGAACTGGGAATCACTTGCTCCCAGCGAGGTCGCCTCATCACGGAGCGAGTCCCTGTAGCGGTCAAGCAGTTCCTCGTTTTCGAGTCCTTCCGCAAGCCCTTCCTTGATGCACTTGACCTGCCTGTTCATGGATTCAACAAGCTGGTCGAGGTGCCGCTCGATCTCTTCAACGCATCCCCCGTGTGTCAGCATCAATCTCGACCAGGGTCCTGAGCGGAGCAGTTCAATCGTGGACAACCACGTAGGCAGGTCGAATTCCGGGGGAGGCATCGGGACCGACACGTATCCGGTGCCTGGAATGAGCATGGCGGCGGCATCACCCGTAAAGCAGACCACGTCGTTGCCGGCGTTGAACTGGAACACGAGATGGTGCCGCGCATGGCCCGGGGTTTCGATGGCAATGAGTTCGATATCACCCACCTTCACGACATCACCGTCATCGAGTCCGTGGACCATCGTTTCTTCGGACGGGATGACTTCTCCCCAGAGGGTGTCCATCTGGTCGCCGTAGATGCGACCTGCGCTGGCAAGCAGCCTCGATGGGTCGATGATGTGCTTCGCACCGAATGAATGGACGTGTATCGGTACGCCTCGTCGTGCAAGGTGTCCCGCCGCTCCGGCGTGATCGAGATGGATATGAGTGAGGCAGCAGGCATCAAGATCATCGATCAGCAGCCCATGCACGCCAAGCGATCGTTCAAGAGCCGGTACCGTATTGCCCGGCCCCGCCTCGACGAGAACATTCGATGTTCCATCCGAAACGAGGTAGGCGCCAATGGCTCCCCGAACACCCATGTAATCCAGGTCGAGGTAGTGAATCGATTCGGTCATTGCACAGCCCTGGACAGGTTGCCTCAGGGACGACGTCCCTTCGTGACGGGGTTGCCGGCATTCGTCCATGCCTGGAGACCACCTCGAAGCGTGCGCACCTCGGTCAGGCCCATTTCCATGAGCGTCTTGCTCATGGCATCTGCCAGTGGATCGTTGTAGGAGTTTCCATAGACCACGATGAATCCATAGGCTTTCAACTCCTCCCACTTCTCGGCAACATTCCTGTAGGGCATGTTGATGGCACCGGGGATGTGGCCGGTCGAATACTTCTCCACTGAACGAGGATCAAGCCATGTGTTTTCCCTTGGCTTCGTGAAGAGCGAGACTTCCCGATTCTCCACCAGGGCCTGGGCCTGTACGACATCGAGAAAGACGATGTCTCGGTCGCTGTATTCCTTTGCGCAACCCTGGAAGGATGCGAGGGAAGCTGCAAGCAGGAGAAATGCAATGGATTGATGACGCATGGTCGGACTCATCTGTTCTTTCGAGTACTACAGTAGTGTACGAGGTTCATCTCCATGCAGTACATCCTTGCAACACTTGCCGCCGGTTTCCTGATGCTGGCTCGACCCGGCTTCGTTCAGCCCGTTCCCAGCAGCGTTCCGGATGTTCGAATGACCTGCCAGGCAGGGCAGGCGGCTGCACGACCTGGGGAAACACTCATGGTTCTCTGCACGCTGGAAATCCCGGAGGGATTCCATGTCTATTGGAAAAGTCCAGGTGCCAGCGGCACCCCAACCGAGTTCCAGGTCGAGGGAACAGGGGGCTTGCTCATCGGCGACACTCTCTATCCTCGACCCAGCGCCTTCGATGACCCCGCTGGCAGGACCTATGGGTACGAAGGAAGGACACAGTTCCTCGTGCCTGTCACCGTGTTGGAAGAGTGCCCAGAGGGGGCACTGGCCATCACCGTGCGAGCCCAGTGGCTTGCGTGCAAGAAGGTCTGTTGGCGAGGCGAGGCGACCCGCGGAATCGAGTTGAAGGTGTCCAAGGACACTGTCGATGATCCCATATCGCTGTTCACACAAGCCATTCGCTGCATTCCCTCCGCCTTGTCGGATCGGCCCGGTACTTCCATGTCCCTTACTGACTCCGAAGTCGAGATCAGGGGCTCCTTGGGTGACCTGGGACTCCCCAGTTTCATTCCAGTGGAGGTTCCCGGGGTAATTCTCGATGAAGCACGTATTTCAGGGGATACGAGCGAATTCCTTGTTCGTATCCCCTACAGGCTTGAACCAAACAACAGCCTTGGAGTCAAACCCCGAATAGAGGGCCTGCTGCTCTTTGGTGATGAGCGACATGATCCCTCCTTTGCATTTAGCATGCCTGCTCCGCCTGCGGAGCAAGGAGCAGGAAGGGAAGACCCAGTCAACAGGAGGAATACACCATGAACTCACTGAACCTTACTACTCGACTGCTGGCGGCAACAGTGCTACTTGCACTCGGCATGCCGGCAATGGTGGCTCCTGCCCAGGAATCGCCTGTTCCCAAGGAGCCGTCCCCGCCCGCCCAGGACGAAGAGAAGGCGGACAAGGAAGAGAAGCCGGTGGTTGCAGAGGTCGGCAAGCCAGCTCCGAATTTTGCACTCAAGGACACCAAAGGCAAGGCTCACCAGTTGTCGGGTTATGTCGGCAACTACGTCGTGCTCGAGTGGTTCAATCCCGGATGCCCGTATTGTCGTGGAATCTATGACAAGGGCGTTGTCGAGGACATCCAGAAGAAGATCCGGCAGGTTGACCCGGAGTTCGTCTATCTGGCGATCAACTCCACTGCGAATCAGCCCAAGGAGTTCATCATCATGCAGAGCGACGAGTTTCTCGAGAAGCAGGACATGAGCGAGATTCCGGTTCTGCTTGATTACGATGGAGTGGTCGGTCGTCTCTATGAAGCACGTACCACCCCGCACATGTTCGTCATAGACCCCGAAGGCAAGCTCATCTATTCGGGCGCAATCTCGGATGACGATCGCTTCGACAAGAACGACAAGGCCACCAACTACGTCATCAATGCGGTTCGAAGTTCGGTTTCCAGAACAGACGTCGCTCCTTCCACCGTTCGCCCCTGGGGCTGCAAGGTCAAATACGATGATGGTGGCAAGGGACGCAAGCCACGTGGACGTAGTCCGGGACGCAAGCCCTGACCAGTCTCCAGCAATGAAACAGAACACGAGGGCTGCCATCAGGCAGCCCTCGTTTGTTTCAGTACTGGTTGCAGCAGTTCGCGATCAGGACAGGTTTACCGGCATGAGGACATACGTGAATTCCTTGCCCGTTCGTATCACGCCCGGCTTGTTCGATGCCTTCATTTCGAAGACGACCTCCTTCTGGTCGATGACCTTCAGCGCATCGGAGAGGTAGTTTGGATTGAAACCAATCTCGATTTCTTCACCGTCGTACTCCGGGAGGTCCAGGTGAACCTCTGCTTCGCCCATTTCGGGTGCGTGGCTCGTGAGAACCAGCTGCTTGTTGCCGAAGTGCATCCGGACGCTCCTGGAATCCTCGTTGGTGAGAAGAGCAGCCTGCCTGACGGCAGCGCTGAGCGTGTCCCGATCAAAGACGACTCTCTTGTCCTGATCCTTCGGGATGACATCCTCAAAGGGTGGGAACCGTCCCTCCACGAGTGTGCTTGAAAGGGAGGCTTGCCCTCCCCCATCGTCGACATGGACGTGAATCTGGTTCTCATCTATCGAGAGACGTACCGCGGCCTCGTTGTTCCTGAGCAGTCGTCGCATGATGCCAAGCGCCTTGCTTGGAATGATGCAGCTAGATTCACCACTGCCTGATGAAGCACTGCCGGAGGCTACGGCAAGCCGACGGCCATCCGTTGCGATCATGTTGATGCTCTTCCCTTTCCGCTCGAGAAGTACACCGTTGATTGCATACCTGGAATGTTCGTCTGCGGCGGCGAACAGGCTGCGTGTGATCAGGAGAAGGAGTTCTCCGGCGCCGATTTCGCAATCGACCTTGGCTTCATCGAACTCCTTGACCGGCGGTGCCTCTGCAGGATCAAATCCATAGACCTTGAAGGTGGATTCCCCCGAACGTATGAAGAGGGCCTGCTTTTCACTTTCAAGGGTAACTGTCGGTTCCTGGCATTCCCGGATGATCTGGATGAGCTTATCTGCAGGAATCAGGGATTCACCCGGCTGCTCGACCTCGACCTGGTCCATGACCAGCCGAAGGCCGACTTCCTTGTCTGTCGCCGTAAGTGTCAGTTGACCGTCATCAGCATGCATCTTGATGCATGTAAGGACCGGGGTCGGGGTTCGAGTTGCAACAACTCCACCAACAATTCCCAAGGCTTCAGCCAAGGCGGATTGATCACATATCACCTTCATTTGCAGCATTCCCTTCTTCTTCGAGTCATATCACGGTGAGTGTACCACCCTAACCCTGATTCCTCCCGAGAACTGGTTGCCGTGCCGAGCCTCTCATGCGATACTTCCCCTCTCCCCGGGACCGAAGGACCCCAACAACGAAGCTTTCACGCTCCATGGAGCGCAGGAAACGCATCGCACGGGCTCACAGAGGTCCGGCGAAGCCGAGTTTGTGATTATTTTTCACTCCCATGCAAGCCATGGATAGAACGAGGAGTTCCGCATGTCCTTTGAAGCAGCCGTCCACGCCAAGGCGATTCGACTCGATTCCCTGGCGCTTGAGATGTGTACTGCGGCTGGAAGTGGTCACCCGACGACGGCCATGAGCCTGGGCCAGATCGTTACGGTTCTCATGTACCACAGCATGCGATGGGTTCCAGAGGATCCTGGCTACCCGACCTCCGACCGACTTGTGCTTTCGGAAGGACATGCCGTGCCTTCCATCTACGCAGCGTTCATCGACCTGGGTGCGACCGTCGGCGCAGGCGATGCATCACGCTCCGCGACGATGAGTGACGTCGAAGACTTCCGAAGCAGCGACTCGCCGTTGGATGGACATCCAAATCCAAGGGAGGGATTTCATTTCTTCGACGCTGCAACAGGCTCGCTTGGTCAGGGACTCTCTGTTGCCGCCGGGCTTGCACAGGCTGCACGACTCGACGGTCTTGATCAACGAATCTACTGCATCATCGGAGACGGCGAATCCCGGGAAGGTCAGATCACCGAAGCCCTTGATTACATCATGGATCACCGCCTGGAGAACCTCCTTCCGATCTTCAACTGCAATTCCTACGGGCAGGCCGGCTCGGTCAGTGACCAGCAGTCCCCGGAAAAGATCAAGGGACGGCTTGAAGCCTCTGGATTCCATGTGCTGGATATCGATGGACACGACCCGGCAGCCATCAAGTCGACATTCGACCAGTTCATCGAGGGGGGCCATGGGCCGATGGCGGTCGTAGCAAGGACAACGAAGGGCTGGGGCTCGCCATCGATGCAGGGCGATGGCTGGCACGGCAAGCCGGCAAGCGGCGATGGACTGGCCACGGCCCTCGATGAACTTGAAGAGACAGGAGCAGCGCTCATCGGTTCTATGGAGGGTGGCGATCTCATGATCTATCCCCCGACTATCGAATCAAGGCCCGAGCCGACCTGTCGCCCCCTGTCGAACTTCACCGAGGCGCTTCGTTCCTTCGGAATGGAAGGTGTCCTCGAGTCCGGCAGTTATGCAACCCGACGAGCTTATGGTGTCGCCCTCAGGGAACTGGGTCATGCGAACACGAACATCGTCACCCTTGATGCAGACGTCTGCAACTCGACATTCGCGCAATGGTTCCGCGACGATGAACAGATCGCGGATCGGTTCTATGAGTGCAAGATCGCGGAGCAGAACATGATCAGTGCCGGCCTCGGGCTTGCAGCAGCGGGAAAGATTCCATTCTGCTCGTCCTTCGCCAAGTTCCTGACCCGTGCCTACGACCAGATAGAAATGGCGATGAACTCCGGTGCCAACATCAAGCTCGTTGGATCACACTCCGGGATATCGCTTGCTGCTGACGGGCCAAGCCAGATGTCCCTGCCGGATATTGCCTGGTTCCGCAGTCTCGGCAGCGTACGGAATCACAATGGCGACCCGGGTTGCTGGACCCTGCAACCCGCCGATGCCTACGCAGCCTATGGCCTGACCATGGCGATGGCCGAGCATGACGGCATGTGCTACATGCGAACCCATCGCCCCGACGTGGAGTTTCTCTACGACGACAAAACCGAGTTCACGCTTGGCGGCATGGAAGTACTTACACAGGGCCGCGATCTTCTCATTGCGAGTGCCGGGTACATGCTGCACGAGTGCAACAAGTCCCTCGACGCTCTCGACAAGCTGGGCATCGATGCTTCCCTGGCGGACCTGTACTCCCTTCCATTCGACGAGGAAGAGTTCCTGGACCTTGCCAACGACAACGGTGGCATGGTGCTGGTCATCGAGGACAACTACGGTGGCGGCCTCTTCTCGGCTGTAGCCGAGGCCTGTGCCCGATCCGGTGATGCCTTTACGGTCGAGCAGATGTGCGTGACCCGCATTCCAAAGTCGGCCAAAGGTGAGCAGGAAATCCTCAAGCAGTGCGGCCTCAATCACGAATCCATAACGAAGCATGCCGCATCGATCCTCGGCCTCGTGACCGCCTGATCAGTCGGCTGTTGCTGCAGAGGCTTCTTCGATTGGGCCGATGAGGCACGGTGGCGATTCGTTCACATGGAGTACAAGAAGCGTGGCGGCCCGTTCCTTCATTCTTGTCCTGGCAGCGACCCTGCCTGCTGGTTGCACCCAGCTGGGCATCGGTTCACCGGAGGTTCGCCAGCCGATTGGAACGATTCCGGAAACGGTCGACCAGGAAGCCCTCAATACGGTGATTCTCGAGGCCGGCGAGCAGGCTGCATCGGGCAATTACGACTCCGCCCTGGCTCTCTTCCACGATGTTCTTGAAGACGACCCGACCTCGGCTCCTGCGTACATCGGCATCGGGGATATCTATATTGAACAGGGATCGTTTTCAAAGGCGGAACCCGCCTTTGCACGAGCGGCAAAACTCGAACCCCGCAACTTCGATGCACAGTTCGGTCATGCCGTGGCCCTGCAGATGCTGGAACGGTTCATCGAGGCGGTTCGCGCCTATCATCGCTCGCTGACCATCGATCCAGATTCCTCCAAGGCGAACCTGAACCTGGCTACGACCTACCTGCAGATGAATGAGCCGAACCATGCCATCGTCTTTGCAGAGAAGGCTGTTGAAGTCGATCCAGGAAACGGACCCGCTTGGGTCAACCTGGGTGTTGCCTACGAGCGGGTTGATCGCTGGGCAGATGCCGCAGAGGCCTACGTCACGGCATCGGAGCGAATGCAGCCAACCCCGGAGTTGATGGTCAACCTTCTGAACATGCTTGTTCGCCAGAAGCGATATCGAGAGGTGATCAACGTCGCAGACACCATCCAGAAGCTGCGGGTGGATGGCTCTTCCATGGAACGAAAGGGCTGGGCGCTCTTTCGCCTCGGCGAATACAAGGAAGCAGAGGAAGCCTACCGTGCCGCAGTTGCAATAGACGAAGACGAATGGCGTGCATACAACGGGCTTGGCTGCAGCGCCTTGAACAGGTGGCTTCTGAGTGACAGGATGGATGAAGAGGCACGCCTGGAAGCGAGGGATGCGTTCCGGGCATCACTTCAATTGAACATCGAACAGGCCAAGGTCATCAGGTTGATGTTGAAGTACGGAATGCGGCGGTAGATACCCCACCACCCCACCCGTCAGCAGCCGGATCCAACTATGCGATATCCTGTCGCACATGCCGGACACATCACTGCTTGACACTTTCCCGACTCCAACGGAATCCCCGCTGCTCATCGAGCATGTCAACGAGGAGTTCACCTCGGTCTGCCCGGTGACGGGTCATCCTGATTTCGGAACAGTGACGATTCGATTTGAACCGGGGCCCTCCTGCGTGGAACTCAAGAGCCTGAAGCTCTACTTCCAGTCCTTCAGGAACGAGGGAATCTACTACGAAGCAGTGACTGACCGCATCCGCGATGATCTCGTCGAGTGCATGGATCCACATTGGCTCCAGGTCGTGACGGAATGGAGGGGCCGAGGCGGCATACGGAGCAGGATTGTTGCAGGCCACGGCGAGGTGCCGTCGGACTGGGCCCGCGGCTGAGCGTGATGTCCCGCCCGAACCAAATTCTTCTTGCCACGTCGAACTCCCACAAGTTGTCCGAGGTTCGTGAAGTGCTTGAGCCACTGGGGTTCGAGGTTGTTGGACTTGATTCCCTTCCCGGCACGTATCCAGAACCTGCAGAGGACGAAGACACCTTCGAGGGAAATGCCCGGTTGAAGGCGGTTGGCTATGCACAATCCACGGGAATACGTTGTCTCGCAGACGACTCTGGTCTTGTTGTCGACGCACTTGGTGGACAACCCGGAGTTCACTCCGCTCGCTGGGCTGGTGTCGATGGAACCCGGGCCGAGCGTGACGCAGCCAACAACGCGAAATTGCTCCAGGCCATGACCGGCATTCCTGAACCCGAGCGCGGTGCGAGGTTCGTCTGCATGATGTGCCTCGCTGACCCCGACGGGACCGTTCTCGCTGAGACAGGAGGCTCATTCGAGGGAGTCATCACGGATGATCCAGCAGGAGAGAACGGATTTGGATATGACCCACTGCTGTATCTTCCCAGTGAAGGGTGCACGAGCGCGGAGTTGGCCTCTGAGGATAAGAACGATCGATCGCACCGTGGGTCAGCAGCCAGGGCGATGGCCCGTGAGCTCAACCAACTTCGCGTCGGTGAATCCTGAGAAGCACGATTTCCGCCGGGCAGTTCATTCGCAGGGGAAACAGGTCGCCGGCTCCGACCGTGACAAAGAGTCGGCTGTCACCTTTCTCATACAGGCCCGCATTCCTTCGATGAGTCATGGCGAGTGCGAGATTCGCATTCGGTCGATTCTTCCGTGCGATCTGCCCGCCGTGCGTGTGCCCGGAGAGTGTCAGGGGTATTCCAAGTTCCGCAGCATGATCAAACGCCTTTGGATTGTGGGAAAGGAGCAGGTCGATATCCCCCGCCCCTGCTGCATCAACTTGATCGCAGCATGCAGACGATGACCGTGCCCAGTCGATCCCACCGACACGGAGAGTCCGCCCATCGTCTCTGGCCGTGGCAACGGTGTTCCTGAGTACGCTGAGACCAGCTTCCTCGGCTTGTGATGCCACGGAATCAGGGTCATCAAGCTCATCGTGGTTTCCGAGTACGAGGTAATTGCCCAGGGGCGGCTGCAATGCAGCTGTTGCCTGGAAGAAGGGGGAAAGGTTCACGCAGTCCAGGTCGACTACATCACCCGTGTTGCATACCACGTCGGGATTCATGTCTCCAAGGGTTTCCATGATCCGGGCGGCATCATTGACGGACATCAGGTCGCCGATGTGAAGGTCGCTGACATGGGCAATACTCATCCCGTCAAGTTCCACGGGCCACCCCGGAATATCGACTCGGAGTTCCCTCAACTCGACGCCATCGGCACGGCGCCGCTGTCGAAGACGATCGCCACTGATCCTGTTCAGGCCCCGGGTGAGGAAGAAGTGCCTGAGCCGGGCGCGGCGGTAATGACTGCTTCGAGAAGTTCGCCTCTTTGCCATGGCCAGACCTCAGAACTCGATTGATGCGCCTACAAAAAGTCCCTGGAGGCTGGGTGAGGCCTTCCAGTCACCTTTTTCAACGCTGAGTTCAAGGAGTCGATAGCCGAAGAGCACCGCGAAATTCTTCATGAAATAGAAGCGCATGTCGGCGCGGGCGTGGAACATTGTTCCCCCGTCATGCCCAAGAGCAGCCCCGAAGCCCCCACCTGCACGGAACTCGATCTTCTGCAACCAGGGAAGTCGGTTCATCGTGTCCATTCGGATGATCGCTTGCCCGCCCGCGTAGAGGGAAGTGAACTCGCCCTGCTCCTCCGATGCCGTGTTGTTGAAGGAGAGGTGTTGCTTTATGTCGCTGTAGAGCATCCCAAGGTGCGGGCCGACAGTGAGGAACATGGGTATGTGCGTGTTTGCTTCACCGATCAGGTCGAGAGGATTCCATTGCCCCTCGACGGCGATGTTCATCATGTCGAAACTCGACTGGAACGGATCGCCCACGGAAAATGCAGCACCATCCCAGGATCCCGCGGTATCGAAGGAACCCGAGGACGAGGTATCGAAGTTGGCCCCCATGATCCAGACACCCCAATCGTCTCGCCCCACCCGGAACTCGCCACGGAACGTGGCTTCCCTGTCATCCATGCCCAGCTGTTCGTCGAGGGAAAGGTCCTGCGAACCACCGAAGGAGGAGTTACCACGCAGTCGTATGAGCCAGGCACCTGTCACGACATTGAAACCAAGCGGGGCCTTTGCATGCGCGATGACCTCCTGGGCCGTGGGGCCTTCTTCGGCAACCATTCCCGGGGCAACGAGAGTCATGGCAAGCAATGCTTCAATCATCGAGCGACTCCAAAGAGAAATACCTGGAAGGGGTTCAGTTCCATCGCAACCGGCCTTGGCCCCGTTCTATGCTGCCGATGACCGTTGCTTCTTCACCATCCTTGGTCAACTGCTTGATGATCGAATCGACGAACGCGGGCCGTACGGCAAGGACATATCCGATTCCCATGTTGAATACGCGATCCATCTCGTCGGGTTCAACGTTCCCGTGCCGGGCCAGGAATTCGAATATGGGAGGGACGGTCCAGCTGTCCCGTTTGATGACGGCATCGATATCGTCAAGCAGGACACGCGGCAGGTTTCCAGGGAGTCCTCCGCCAGTGATGTGAGCCATCATCGAGATGATCTTCTTCACCTTGTAGTGTCTGAGCAGGTGGGTGATCGACCGTGCGTAGATTCTCGTGGGTTTCAGGAGTACTTCGCCCAGGGTCCGTGTCTCCCCTGCACGATTCTGACCATCTTCATGAACTGCCTGCAGGTCGAGCCCGGCAGAATCGACAATGGCACGAACAAGCGTATACCCGTTGGAATGTATTCCACTGCTGGCAAGCCCGATCAGGACATCACCGGGTTGCACACGATTGGGATCAATGGCGCGTTCCAATTCAACCACGCCTACCGAGAATCCCACGAGATCGAACTCACCCGGTCCGTAGATGTCAGGCATCTCCGCGCATTCACCTCCGATGAGAGCACAGTCTGCAAGTTCGCATCCACGAGCCACCCCCTCGATGATCTTCGCTGTTTCCTTCGGATCCTGGGAATGAAGACCGATGTAGTCGAGGAAGAAGAGAGGCTCGGCACCCTGGACAATCAGGTCGTTGACATTCATCGCCACGCAGTCAAGTCCGACAGTGTCGACAATCCCAAGCGTCGTCGCGATCTTCAACTTCGTGCCAACGCCATCAGTGCATGAGACGAGGACAGGCTCCTTGTAGTTCCGCTTGAAGATCTTCTCATTGAAGTCCAGGCGGAACATCCCAGCAAAGGCACCATGGGGCCCAAGCACACGCGGGCTGTGGGTCCTCGTAACGATGCTCCGAATATGCTCGACAAGCTCATCGCCCGCCTGGATGTTGACTCCAGACTGCTCGTAGGTCAGGCCGGTGTCAGGTTGTTCGACCGCCGTCATGATCTACGTAGTGTAGCCCATTCAGCCCTTGGAACCTCGAGAGAGAAGCAGGCATGGTCAAGAAGTTCAATGGCATGTACAGTCCGGGAATGGAAACTCTGAATCGCATCTTCAAGGTTGAGTCCACAACCCAGTTGGTGATCGTCTTCATCGTCTTCGGTATCACAGGCTCACTTTCCATGCTGGTTTCAAGGCCACTGCTGGCGCTGCTGGGAGTCACGCCCGACATGATGCATGGAGTGGTCTACTGGCCGATTCGAATCCTTGGAATGTTGCTTGTCTACCAGTTGATTCTTGTCGCCATCGGAGCACTCTTCGGGCAGTTTGCATACTTCTGGAGGATCGAGAAGCGAATACTCAGTCGAATCGGAATCCACCTCAAAAGCCCGGCGAGACAGGCGGACGGGTGACTTGGAAGAGGGGCTGCTGCATGCGGGCTTCTTTCGACTACACTTTCCGCCCCCACGAGGAGCACCGCGTTCATGTCTATTCTTGTCGATGGTTCTACACGTGTACTCTGCCAGGGAATCACCGGTGCATCCGGTGCGTTTCATACGAAGGGTTGCCTTGACTACGGTACGCAGCTTGTAGGTGGAGTGACCCCAGGCAAGGGTGGCCAGCAGGACGCGAACGGTCTGCCGGTTTTCGACACGGTTGCCGAGGCGGTCGAGGCGACAGGTGCAACTGCGTCGATGATCTTCGTCCCACCTCGATTTGCAGCCGCGTCAATCCTCGAAGCGGCCGAGGCCGGGATCCAGGTCGTGTGTGCGATTACGGAGGGGATTCCAGTCCAGGACATGATTCGAACAAAGGAACAGATGACCGAGCACCCGGCTGCCCACCTGATCGGCCCCAACTGCCCGGGAATCATCACGCCCGGCCGGCACGTCGGAGGCGATGGCCCTGCTTCAACCTTCGAAGGTGGATGCAAGATCGGGATCATGCCCGGTTACATCAATACGGCAAGGGAAGACGCTTCTTCTGGCAAGGCTGTCGGAATCATCAGTCGAAGCGGAACCCTTACATACGAGGCCGTGTGGCAGACCAGCACACTTGGCATCGGCCAGACGACGTGCATCGGGATCGGGGGCGACCCGGTCAAGGGACTGAATTTCATCGAGTTGCTGTCGATGTTCAATGACGATCCCGAGACGGATGGCGTCGTCATGATTGGCGAAATCGGCGGTTCGGATGAGACGCTTGCCGGCGAATGGATCCGTGACAACATGAACAAGCCTGTTGCCGCCTTCATTGCTGGTCGCACGGCTCCTGCAGGGAAGAGGATGGGACATGCAGGGGCGATCATCGGTGGAGCAGACGACACGGCCAGCGCCAAGATGGAGGCGCTTGATTCATGCGGAGTGCTCGTCAGCGAGAGTCCCGCCCGGCTTGGCTCATCCATGGCGGCGGCGCTGGGGCTGGATGTACTCAGTGCCTGAGCGGAGTTTTACTTTCTCCGGGCCGACGTCATCGTGAACCGGATGCTCCGCTCGGCCTCCGCTCCGCTCCTCTCATCACGAACACGCAGCCTGAGGTGGTAGTTTCCCGCAGAGAGTGCAGGGGGAAGTTCCACAATCTGGGTCGTGAAGTAACTCTTTCGCCGTGCCTGGCTTCGATCGGTCGCGGTCTGCCACTGTTCTTCCCAGAGTGGTATTCCATCCCGGTCACTGTAGATGACCAGGTGCTGGCTCGTGATTGTTTCCCAGAGGCTTTGATCATCGAGCCTGCTTGAGACTCCTTCCATTTCCGCGTAGATGATCACGAGCTGTCCAGCATGCGCAATGAAGGCGTACCTTTCATCCCCGGTCCTGTTTCCCCATTCGTCGTAATCACTAAATCCACCAACCCGTGTACAGAGTGCAATGGAGGGAAGGTTCAGTTCTGGCTTTCTATTCAGCTGCTTCTGCAGTGAATCCGAAGCTGCCTCCATGACCATCCAGGGATCGTCACCAGTACCAAGGTTCTCCCCGACATCGGCAAACCAGGTCTGCATCGTTTCAAGGAGCTGGCGGTCCTCGGAACTGAGATTCGCAATCTCCTCCTCGGTCATCTCATAATCCGGGTGGAGAATCGATCCGGAAGCGGTTGCAAGCAGTTGGCGCATTGGACGTCGTCCAACACCTTCTCTGCCGGCAGCAGGAGGAATCCAGTTGCCCAGTTTGGGCGAGGAGGCCGTATCGATGCCATCGATGACCACACCGGATTCCTGCCGAGGTTCATCCAGCGTGACGGCCCGGGGGCCACAGCCTGTTGCCGTCGCAGCGGCAAGAAAGAACATCGTCACATGCTGTACAGCGCTCATGAATACGTCCTGTATCGATGAAGGCCATCCTGGCCATCAACCCCGATGGGTCGATCATCCTGCGGCGAGCGTATTCAACGTATCGGCAATTCGAACGGTAATTCCTTCAAGAGTTCGTTCGTTCCGTCCATATCCACTACGAATTCCATGTTGCCGACGAAGCGTCTCGCGAAGCATCGAGGACCACCTGGCAGGTTCTCCGGCACGAGCAAGCTGGAGTACACGATCCCGGTTGGAACCAAAGAGGCGCTGCCGACGAACAATGTCACCGGATTCATACCCCGCACGAAGCAGTGCCGAGGTTCCATGCAGCTTCCGAAGAAGGTCAACCAGGGACCAGAGAATGAGCTCCGCAGGTTGCCTTGAAACCTCATGCAGTTCTCGAAGTGTTCGGATCGCTCGTTCCGGCTTTCCTGAAAGCACGGCATCCTGGATCGCCCAGGCCTGTTCTTCCCTGCTGATTCCAGTCATTTCGATCACGTGTTGACGGGAAATGACTCCATCCTCACCCACGAGAGCCGCCAGTTTCGCCAACTCGGAATCCAGGCGTGCGAAGTCGAGTCCGATTCTCTTCAGGAGCAGTGCAGCCGCACTCTCCTCGATGGAGGCACCATGCACCTTTTTCGTTCGACCATTGCACCACTTCATGGCAAAGGGAAGGTCCGCTCTATCATCAAGATCGATCTTGTGCATCAAGCCGATCTCGGCGATCCGCTTGTCGATCTTTCCGGCCTTCCAGGTTTCAGCACGAAGCAGCAGCGTGGCGGATTCAACCGGGGACTCGAGGTATCGCTCAAGCAACCGCCGCGCACCGGTTTTTCCGGTTGATCCCTGGACGGCAAGAAATTGATCAGCATGGTCGACGATGACGACCTTGTGTTCCTGGAGCAATCCATAGCTGCGGAGTTCATCAAGAACATCAGCCGGTTGAACGCTGTCGCCGTCGAACTCAAATCGCTCCACTACCCCATGGGCTTCTTCAATCGTTGCAATGAAGCGGCGCGTGTATTCCTGCACGAGGAACGCATCCTTGCCACGCAGGACGACGACACGCATCGAGGCGTCGAATCGCGGCGGTGCATATGGGCTTCGACGGGCCATCCAGCCATGGTATCTTCGCCGCGGGCTCCCGTCAGAGCCGAACCCCGTACCATTTCGGGCATGCTGATGTTGCAGGTCATCGAGGGCCCGGATCGCGGCCGGGTCTTCCCCCTCCCGGAGGATGAGCCCCAGCTCATAGGCCGTTCTACGGAAGCGTTGCCTTCGACGGATACGTCCATCAGCCGCCGTCATGCGGAGCTGACTCCCGATGGTGACTCGTGGTATGTCCGGGATCTCGACTCATCGAACGGTACATTCGTGAATGATGAACGCATTGATGGCCGTACAGCTATCAGGCCGGGCGATGCACTGCAGTGTGGTTCATCCAAGTACCAATTCATAGATGCTTCAAGAGACATCGGTGGTCCGGTCGGGTCACTTGAGCAGGAACGACTGGCTTCAGTCGGGCAGACTGTTGCGTCGATCAGTCATGCCATCAAGAACATTCTCCAGGGCCTGCGTGGGGGAGCCAGTGCGATCGAGTTGGCAATCGATCGCGGTGACCTTGAACTTGCACGTGAGGGCTGGCCGATCCTCAGTCGGAACCTCGATCGAATTTATGACCTGACATACAACATGCTTGCCTACGCCCGCACTCGAGGCCTGGAGCCGGTGCGGCAATTGCTGGCCCCTGTCCTCGAGGAAGCTGTTGAACTTGTCCGCCCCCTCGCCGTCCGAAGGCGTGTCACGATCGACCTGGTCATCGAGGAGGACATGCCACCGGTTCCATACGACTCGAATGCGCTTCACCAGGCAATCCTCAACCTGCTCCTGAATGCAGTCGAGGCAGCTCCCTCCAAGGAAGGCAGGGTGCTCCTGGCGGCAGGCTGGAATGAGGAGGAAGAAGAGGCCTGGATCGTTGTTGAGGACAATGGACCTGGTATCGAACCCAGTCGTCACGAGGAGGTATTTCGGCCGTTTGCCTCGACGAAGGGGCAGCGTGGGACAGGGCTGGGTCTGCCGGTAACTCGACAACTTGTCGAAGACCACAGTGGCCGGGTTGAACTGGAAGTCTCGGATCCCGGGGGGGCACTTTTTAGGATCGTTCTGCCTGGCAGTGGGCCTGAAGATCCGGGTGAGACCACTGGGCCTCAACCAACCCACCCCCCGCACGACTACGAATCCGAGTTCGATCTGTAGCATGATCATCATCGGCCGGACCGGCTATCATGCCTCCCCACCGACGAGATGCCCACCGAAGGAACGACATACATGATGGAACGAACGGGACCCACCCTCGAATTGCCAGCAATGCTTCCGATGCTCCAGAGATCGGCAGGCGTTGATCCCATTGCAGCTGGTTCCTACCAGCGAACCAGGGAGATGACCCTGGATGAACTTCTCCTGGAAAACCGTGTCATCTTCATTGCCGGGGAGATCAACCAGGCCAGCGCGCTTCGGGTCATGATGCAGATGCTCTACCTGGAAGACCAGAAGCGGAGCCAGTTGATCAACCTCTATATCAACAGCCCAGGCGGATCCGTTGATGACACGCTTGCCCTGTATGACACGATGCGGTTCATTTCATCCGATGTGGCGACCTACTGCATCGGCCGGGCGTATTCAGGCGCGGCTGTTCTGCTTGCAGCAGGGGCCGAGGGGAAGAGACACATCCTGCCCCACGGCAAGGTGATGATTCATCAGCCGTATGGAGGCATCTACGGGCAGACGAGTGATGTCAAGATCCAGGCGGACCAGATCATCAAAGCGAAGGAAACACTTAATAAGATTCTTTCCGAGCACACCGGGCAGCCATACGAGACCGTTGCGGCTGATGGAGAGAGAGACAAGTATTTTTCTGCCAAGGAAGCAAAGGCATATGGCCTTGTTGATGAAGTTTTCGAGCACACACCTGATACGAAGAAGGACGCGTCCTGACGACCAGATCAGCGCGAGCATCATTCATGTCCAGTTTGATTCCAATCGTCATAGAGAAGGAGGGCCGGGGAGAGCGGGCTTATGACATCTTCTCCCGGCTCCTGAAGGACCGGATCATCTTCTGCTCCGGGCCTGTTCACGATGAGATGTCCAACCTCATCGTGGCCCAGATGCTGTTCCTTTCAAACGAGGATCCTGATACGGATATCAGCCTCTACGTCAACAGTCCCGGGGGGAGCGTGACAGCTGGCCTGGGGATAATCGACACGATCAACTTCATTCCCTGTGACGTAGCCACTTTCATCATCGGTCAGGCGGCCTCGATGGGCTCCCTGATATCGTGCTCCGGCACGAAGGGAAAGCGGTGCTGCCAGCCTCACTCGAAGAATCTCATGCACCAGCCGCTGCTCGGGGGTGTTATGGAAGGGCAGGCGACCGACCTCGAAATCGAAGCGAGGGAGATGCTTCGCCTGCGTGATCAGCTCTACGGCATCTACGCCAGCCAGACAGGCAAGTCGAGTGACACCATTGCCACCGACTGCGAGCGGAACAAGTGGCTCAGTGCCGAGGACATGGTCGAGTACGGGCTGGTCGATCAAATCATCGAAAAGTTGCCAGGCAAAGACGACGCGTGAATCGCGGCGTCATGAGCATGCTTCGCCTGGGCACGGTTCCATCGCTGGGACTTGCCATCGTGGTTCTTGTGTCAGGCTGTGATGGCAGGAGCCGAAAGGCAAGTGCCCGCCTTCGTGAAGAAGTGCATCAACTCAAGGAGGAGTTGGAAACGTCCAGGCACCAGGTTTCAGAATTGGAAGCAAAACTTTCGGAGGCTGCAGACGAATCCGGCGAGAATACCGTCACGCTTCTCAATGTTCCACGTGTTGCTGCAATCGAACTCTCCAGGTTGAGCAGCGTGCGATGGGGATCTGCATCCGAAGGACGCACCACGCTTGATCTGTATGTCATTGCCGTTGACGGCAGGGGTCGACCGATCCAACTCACCGGCAGCCTTGGTGCTGTTGCGCGTTTCATGCCGGTTGACGAGGAGTCGATCGAACTGGGCCGCGTGTCACTTTCTCCGGCAGAGGTTCGAGATGCCTGGAGAGCAGGAGTACTCGGTGTGTCCTACCAGGTCGAGATCCCACTTCAGGCTGCCCCGGTTGAGGGTGAGTACGGCGGAATTCACGTGTCTGCCCGGTTTACCGATGCCCTTACCGGTGTAGATCATGATGCGACGGTTGTAGTCCGTGTCCCAAGTCAACCGGAGGAGTAGAATCAACCTGATGATTCGCATTGCCCTCCTGGTACTGTTCCTTGCTTCGATCCTGCTCATGGCAGGTTGCTACCGACCACTGTTCGAAGAGAAGTTGCCGCGTCACCAGTACGCGGAATACGACGAAGCTCGGCACGGACCACAGCCGACAGAGGATCCGGATGTATTCGGAAACCCGACTCCGGCGCTTCAGCGTCGTCTCGATCCCTGACAATCCAACGAAATTCATACAACTCCCGTTGATATCGGACCTTGTGACCCTGTTCACGGTGTTTCTGTTCAAGGAACTTGAACCAGGTGCACGATATATAGGGTTCAGGAGCAACGAAGACACGACGGTGGCAACCTTCCCCTCGACATCCCGAGCGAAGCCAGCGATCGCTCGCCGGACCCAAGTGGTCTGGGCGAGTTTCATCGCGGCTATGAGCATTGCGATTGGCCTGCTGAGTCTCGACGGCCGATCCATGGCGACGCGCGGCTTTCCACTGACGAACCTCAGGGACCTGGATGAGGTCAACGCGGCAGGTCATGATTCTCTCTTCGATCTTGCAACGCCACTCGACAGCAGGCGGTGGTCTGGAATCGTCATTCACCATCTGGGCGCGACATTCGGTACCCCCGAGACCGTACACAGGCAGCACCTGGGCTATGGGTATCAGGGGCTGGGCTACCACTTCCTGATCGGAAATGGCAATGGCCTCGCCGATGGAGAGGTTCACGCCGGTTATCGCTGGGACTACCAGCTTCCAGGGGCTCATGTCATCGGGCCCGAGGGCGACCTTCACAACGGGCATTCAATCGGGATCTGCCTGGTTGGAAATGGCGACCGAAGGCCCTTCTCAGACCAGCAAATGGCCCAACTCATCCGACTTGTCCAGCGCCTCCAGCAGGAACTGGGCATTCCAAGCACCTCGGTCCGCCTCCATGGGGACCTGGCCCCCGGCATCAACAGCCCAGGGCGGTACTTTGAGTATTCCAGACTCGCTGAGCAGTTACTCGACATGGCTCGTTGATCAGCATCCCGTCACGGGATACCCTAAACAACTTCATTTCCCTCCCCCCCCTCTTCCAGTCGGCCCTGTGTCGATTTCATGCCGAGCCGGGGGCATCCGTTACCCCCTTTGTGTATGCACATTCATGTCATCAGCTCAGCAGATTGGTAACTACAGGGTTCTCGCCAAGATTGGAGAGGGCGCGGAATCACACCTCTATGCCGTCCAGGACATGAAGACCAAGCAGGTCTGGGCACTGAAGCACGTCCTTCGAGAAGAAGGCAAGGACCTTCGGTTCATCGAGCAGGTTGAAAGCGAGTACGCGGCTGGTTCGAAGTTCGACCATCCATCCCTTCGTTCGATGATCAAGTTGATCCGGCACAGGAAGTTGTTCAAGCTGCAGTCGGTATCCCTCATCATGGAACTGGTGGATGCCGTTACGCTCGACAACAGTCTTCCATCCGACTACACGGATGCTGTCAAACTGTTCAGGCAGGTGGCGGAAGGACTGCTTCACATGCATGGTCGCGGATATGTACATGCTGACATCAAGCCGACAAACATCCTCGTGACAGAAGACAAGACGATCAAGATCATCGATCTCGGCCAGGCGTGCCTCATCGGCACGGTGAAGAAGCGTATCCAGGGAACGCCGGGGTACATGGCCCCCGAACAGGCTCACCGGCAGGCGATTACACCGAAGACCGACGTCTACAACTTCGGCGCCATGATGTACTGGGTTCTTGTTCGTGAAGTGATCCCAACAGCACTGCCTCCCAAGGGAGAGAGTGATTCGCTCTACTCGGGAACAATTGCAGCCGAGGACATCAAGCCACCCGTTCCTCCTCATGAGAAGAATCCCCGCATCCATCCGCTGCTCTCGCGACAGATCATGGACTGTGTTCAACTGGATCCAGACGATCGCCCGGCTTCCATGGAGGTCGTTGTCAACCGGCTGGAACTGATCCAGGATGTCCTGGAGAATCCCTCTGAGCCGGCCCCGGAGATCGTGAGCGACGAGGATACTCGAGAGTGATATCCGCGAGCCGACTGGTTATCAGGAGCCTGCGTCGTGCTTGAACCAGGTGGTGAAACCCAGGTGAATCTGCCTGCAGAGATTGCAGGTTATCGAATAGTCAGGCTGCTGGGCGAGGGAGGGATGTCGGTTGTCTATGCCGCCATGCAGAAGCAACCGAAGCGCCTCGTTGCCCTGAAGGTCCTGAAGGGATCAGTCTTCCCACCCTCTACACTCCGTCGATTCAAGCAGGAGGTCGAAATACTCGGCAAACTGCGGCATCCGGGTATCGCGCAGGTCTTCGATGCGGGAACCTGGGATGATGGCAGCGGCGAGAAGCCGTACTTCGTCATGGAACATATTCCGGGCGGAAGAGAGCTTGACGTCTACCTTGACGAACGTGATGCGGGCATCAAGGATCGCTTGAAGATCTTCGTCCGAGTCTGCGCCGCAATCGAGCACGGGCATCAGAGGCAGGTGATCCACAGGGATCTGAAACCGGCGAACATACTTGTCGATGAGCAGGGAATGCCGAAGGTCATCGACTATGGCGTCGCCCGTGTATCCGAAGTGGAAATTGACGCAAAGACCATGCACACGGAAGCAGGCCGTCTCGTGGGAACTGTCCAGTACATGGCCCCGGAGCAGGTGGACATGGCGATGCAGGATATTGATGGGCGGTGCGACGTCTATGCCCTCGGTGTTCTGCTCTACCAACTGCTTCTTGGTCGCCTTCCCCATGAACTGGAAGGCCAGCCCATCTTCGAGGCGATGCGGGTCATTCGCGAGGATGCTCCACTCACTCCCCGTCGATTGAATGCGTCGATCGAGCCGGATCTTGAAACAATCATGCTCACCTGTCTCGAGAAGGAACGATCTCGTCGCTATGCCACTGCAGGTGAACTTGGACGGGATATTGTTCGGTACTTGAAGCATGAACCCATATCCGCTCGGCGACCCAGCCTTGCGTACCGCGCCCGACTCTTCACCCGGAGGCATCGCACCTCCGTTCTCGCAGGGGTTGCTGTTTTCGTGGCACTGGTCGCAGCCATCCTTGCCTCGACCCTGCTTCCAAGCTGGCTCAATGCGGATCGTGAGGCTTCATTGCAGGAGCAGATCGATCAGGAGCAGTCACTACGAATCCAGGCGGAATCCGAGCGTGACGTGGCGAGGGCAAGCAGCCCCAACGAGTTTCATCCAGTGACACCCTTTGCATTGCGTGGGCTCGATTCACCAGCGATGTTGCTGGCCACGTCCGGTTCGGATGACATCATTGCCGCAGCGTCAAGTGACGCCGTCGCTGCATGGTCGCTGCCGGATACTCGTCGTCGATCAACAGGCGATACGGGTGAGTTGTCTCCCAGGCTGATCTCCATGAGCCTGGATGGTCGAGTCCTTGCCGTGGCAGGGGCTCGGGAGATCGTCGTCATCGATCTTGTCAGGGGCAGGGATCAACGATGGAATCTGCTTCGCCGGGATCCGGTGTCACTGGCGGTCAACAGCGATGGATCCATCATCGCGATCGCCTTTCCAGACTTCTCCATGAGTCTTTTCACTCCTTCTGGTCGTTCCCTCGGTCGGGTTACTTCCACGACGGGGAATTTCACCTTCCTGGCATTTGGAGCATCAGGCCATCTTGCCGGGAGCACTGATTCACGCTTGACGGTCTGGACAATCGATCCGGGGCCGAAGGAGGCTCGAAGGTACGACCTGGACTTCCTTGGGGAACAGCTTGATCTTGCGATCGATCCAGGCAATGGCAGCATTCTCATGCTCGACAGTTCAGGCTCGGTCACCAGTTTCTCGACAGAGGGCTCCACGCCACCAAGTCGGCGCGCGGTCGCCATGGGCCAACTCGTGTCGGGCAGCTTTGATCCAGCAGGGGGGGGGATCCTGGCCATCGAGTCAAGCACGATGTACGTCGTTGATCTTGCCACGAATGAACTCCGTACTCCATCTATGCCCCTGCCTGTTACCGATGTGCCCTACGTACTCGGCCCGGGAGGGACTTTCATTGCCCACGGGACACCCACCGGGGAAGTGGCCCTGATTCCGCTGGAGCCACCCCTTCCTGGCCGATAAGGACGGTTGGAGCCTGACCTCAATGGAACCTGATGACCTTGTTTGCCTCTGCCACCGGGTCCCGTTGCGCAAGCTCGTTTATTTTATGAATCGTGAAAAGCCCATCGTTGCTTCGCAGTTGAGCGAATGCCTCGGTGCAGGTACAGGGTGTCAATGGTGCGTCCCCTTTCTCAAGCAGCTTCATGCTCAATGGGAAAGAGGAGAAGAACCGATGCTGCCGATCGCCCCTTCGGAATACGCCACACGCCGCAGTGCATACCGAAAGAAGAAAGAGTCGTAGGAGCGCCTGCTCAGACCCAGACCTGGCAGATGATGACTTCCTGGGGCCCCTGTTTACCACGCATCGTTCCGATGCTCGAATTGACGAACTTCACCTCGTACTCAGGGTGTTCATCAAGCCATTCATTGATGGATTGATCCATGTACGACACGGAATCCTGTGTCAGTTTTGAGAAGAAGGTCTGGACATGAATTGCTCCTTCGCCCGTAGCATTCGGAGTTCTTGACCAGTTGTCTTCGTGCCGGGCACCTTTCCCGAATGTCTTGATCTTCTTCTTCAGGCCACTCGGGCTGTCATGAACAACCTCGATGACCTCATCTTCCGATGGGGCTTCTCCCTCCTTGGGGAGGTCGTCCGGAGGAAGGTCTGGATTCCTGAAATGTTTTTCGGCGTCCTCGATGGGGATATCAATCATGATTCCAACCTCTCTCAGCGATAATGATGCCTAATTGATACCCGACCGATCAAATGCATGCAGAATAATTCACTGTTCAGCCATTCTTCCATGCTCCACAATGGACCCGGCATCCATTCCCGCTCTCCTGAACGAGAGAAAGTACCTGCCGTTGTCCAGAGGCAGGTCCGGTGTGCCAGGCTATTTCGAGCCGAGTTCCCCCAGATGCGACCTCCTTGATCCGCATGCTGCCCGTGGCAATTCTCCGTATTCGCCCCATGCCTTGGCCAAGGGGCCCGTCACACCGCAGGTAGCGGGGACGGTGGTCCTGGATCCTGTGGGCTTGGGTCGTACAACGTGTTGCGAGGGTATCGAGCCTTTCAGGAAGCCTGTATGTCAACAGAGGGCCGTGCCCTGAGGCATTCCTGGCGATCATCCAGTCTACATGTGGTGGCGATTGACCAGCCTCATGCCAGAGGAGAACAATGGGACGCGGTGGGGCAGATGGTTCCAGATCTTCCAAGCAGTGTTCCATGAAAGCATGCTACTCGCTGGCCTGCCATCGATCTGTTCCGTATGATGGGTTGACGCAACGCAGCAAGGGAGTGCAGCGAAATGGCGAACTCAAGAAATCACATCGTGATGATAGCCCTGCTTGCGGGGACATTGCTTGGATGCGAAACAGCAACAACAACGATGACCATGCGAGACCAGGCGAACAATGCCGTATGGCAGGGTCGTTGGTCCGAGGCAGAGCAACTGTATGGTCAGCTTGTAGCCAAATCTCCCGGGAATTGGCGAGTCCAGTATGGGTATGGCCTGAGTGCCATGCATACAGGGGACTTGTCGGAGGCAAGGCAGGCGCTTGAGGTCGCGCATACCTTGAAGCCATCGAACCGACAGATTGCCCTCGATCTTGCCGAGACCATGTACCAGCAGAAGGACTACAACTCACTCTTCAGGTTCCTTGGAGATCGGGCGGAGGCGAGAAAGGATTCGAGCGACTGGCTTCTTCTTGGCGAGTATGCATTGATGACAAATGATCCTGATTCTGCACGTGAATTCGTTGCAAAGGCAATGGTTGTAGACGACGCCTCTTCCATCGATCCGTACCTCAGGGCTGCGACCATGTCTGAACAGATGGGTGACCTTGATGCCGCGAAGCGGTACCTTCGCACGGGGTGGGAAGTTGATCCATCGAATGCGACAGTACAGGAACGGCTTCGTTCCTATGGAGTCATTCCCGGCCCGACTCTGGCGATGCCCTCGAGTGATACTCGGTGAGTGAAATCGTCAGTGGCCGTACCCTCCTGCAGTGGCTCGATCCGCTCACTGATGCCGCACGCCTCCGCCTCCTGCATATTCTTGATGGCCAGGAACTGAGTGTCGGTGAGTTGTCCAGTGCACTGCAACTTCCACAATCAACCGTTTCTCGTCACCTGAAGCGATTGCTCGATTCTGGTTGGGTCGTTCGCCGCAGCGAGGGAACGGCCAGCCTCTATCGCCGTTCTTCCTCGGCACTTGACGAGAAGGCCCGGAAGATCTGGTCACTGGCAGAAGTTGAATTTCGAGCGGATCCTCAATGTGAAGAAGACACTCGCCGGGCGACGGAAATAGTTTCACAGCGCAGTGTCGACAGCCAGAAATTCTTCGGGGCTCTTGGGGGAGAATGGGCAGAACTGCGAAGTGATCTATTCGGGTCAGCTATACAGTTCGAACCGATGCTTTCGCTGCTTGATCCCAGCTGGGTCGTAGCGGATCTCGGCTGCGGTACGGGGGCTTCGGCGGCAGAACTTGCCCCATGGGTTTCAGGTATCGAGGCCATCGACCGTGAGCAAGGCATGCTTGAGGCTGCTTCCAGCCGCCTGCAGTCATATGAACATGTCAGGTACCACCAGGCGGAGTTGACGAATCTGCCACTGGAGGATGCTTCCGTCAATGCTGCCTTGATTTCACTTGTTCTGCACCACATCGAGGATCCTGTCACGGTCATCGAGGAGGCCCTTCGGATCGTCGAACCGGGAGGTCCGGTCATCGTCGTCGACATGCTTGAACATGATCGTGCCCTGTATCGAGATTCGATGGGGCACGTGCACCTGGGTTTCTCACATGAGGAGGTCGAGTCCTGGGCTTCCAAGTGCGGATGTGAAGGTGTTCGAATCCAGCGACTGCGTCCTGACATGGGAGCAAGTGGGCCGGGTCTCTTCGTGGCAAGGTTCATATCACCTGCCAAGTGAATTCAGGGAGTGCCTTGCTCGACATTTTCCAAACTCGGAAGAGTTTCCTCGATGGAATCTTCCTTTGTGTCCACCTCGGTATCCGGTCCGGAAACAGGTTCCAGGGGGAGCAGTTCAGGAGCTTCATCGCTGAGGTCAATCTGCCCTGGTTGTGGAATCCAGATGGTCTCCAGGAGATCTACAAAGGCCTTGTCGTCCTGGATTGACCGCATTATGTCCAGACCCCGTTCAATCATCATCGGGTTGTCCAACTGGTGGCCGATATAGGCCAGGAGAAATGCATAGCGATCCCTGTCGGTGTCACCCTTCAGACGATTGTTGAGTTCAAGGATGATCCGGTCCATGTCCTTGGACGAAGGAAGCAGCGACTCGCTGTAGACGACATCGATCATTTCGGGTTGGAAGCCCATCAGGCTCTGCAGCGTCAATGCTGCAGAAAGGTAGAGTCCTCCACCCAGTTGCGAGTGAGCCAGACCTGCGGTTGCAAGTGGGTGGCCCGGTGTGAGTCGCAGGGCCCGGTTGAAGCGCCTTTCGGCCCAGAGATATTCTCCATCAGCCAGTTTCTCCTGGGCAGCAAGAATCAGTTCCGAACGTCGGGTGCCATTTTCTTCGGACAGGCTACCGACTTGTTGCCCATGTTGAAGGATGAGGCCAAACTCATCAAGTGGCATCGGCGTCTGTTCCGGCGGCGTCAATTCGCCAGTCTCAAGTACCGGCGGTGTGTCCAGCGTTGGCGGAGTCGGCGGCTCAGAGGGCAGGTCGAGTTCTTCATTGAAACCGGTTTGCGTGGCAGGATCGGGAATCCCAGTAATGCTGGATGGCTTCAGCCCAAGACCAGCTTCGCTTTGACCATATCCACCAGCGACCATGTTGAGTACATTTCGATACTCATTCTCAAGCATGGTGGCGTTCGATGGCGTGCTGCTTCCCAGTGCCTCCTGGTACCGGTTGGCCACGACGCCAAGAAGATCATTGAGTGTGGTGTCAGTCCTGTTTTCCACCCGGGAACCATCGGATTCATTCGTGATACGAGATGTGTACGCCAGTGATCCCTCGATATCGGGACGATAGGACTGCCCAATAGGTTCAAAGTTCCTTCCAAGACGGAAGTCCTCCTGTATCCGGGCGGTGTCCAGGGGAGTGAGTCCCATGTCTGCGTGTGAAGTCCCGTACGCGACAGGAGTCACGCCGCTCAATGGAGATGCGGCATACCGTACGGGGATGTCGGCTGAACTTACTCCAACTCCGATGTAATCAGGATCCGTATTCAGATCACGAAGGTTGTACGTGCTTCGAAGAACGCTGCTGCGTCGATCATCACGCAGGAACCTGTTTGGTTGTCCAATGCCGTAAACAACTGGACGAGTCATCTGCGTATCCATGAGGTTGTCGATGCCCCCTGGAGCGGCTTCCCTGTTCATGCTCTCCCCTGCTTCGTAGTGACCAAAGTCCCCGATCCGCTTCCCGACATCGACTCGTGAGGAGGAGGGGTTGGATGCGTTGGCATTCCAGAAGAAGGGGTTGTAGTACCCACCCCCTCCCGAGTTCGCTGCCTCTCTTCCCAGCCCGCCGCTGCCACCACTTGTGATCAGGCTTGTTGAAAGGCTGCCGATATGCTCCCAGTACCAGGGATTGTTGTAGAGCGAATCGGCATACATGGCCATCTCGTTATTCGCTCTCTGAAAGTCGCGGTTGGAGTTGTATCCGACAGCGTTCTGATATCCACGCCCAGCCAGGGGATTCTGCCCCATCGTGAACCGCCCCTGTTCAGAGCGACTTCGACTGGTCATTGAATTCCGCGTGCCCCGGGTACTCAGGTTCGCATCGAGTGCGTGTCCATCTCCTAGGGCGTCCTGCCCCAGGGCATGCGATGAGAAGAGGACCGGCATCGACAGGCAGAGAAGAGTCAGTTTCGCATGCATCAACATGGCCTCCAGGTGTATGGCATGTGCCTCCATGGTAGTCCAGCTAAAGAGACGGAATCGGCTTGATCCAGTGATTTCATGCAGTCCGGAGGGCAAGGATGCTTCTGGGAAGTTTGTTGTTGACGGCTATACTGCCGCTCCGTGACCGAAACCCGCTCCATTACGACCCCAATCTACTACGTCAACGCGCATCCGCACATCGGGCATGTCTATACCAGCACCATCTGTGACATCTATGCCCGATTCGAGCGGTTCCTGGGACGAGACGTGTTCTTTCTTACTGGAACGGATGAACATGGGCAGAAGGTGGAAACATCGGCCCTGGAACAGGGCATCGAGCCGGCGGAACTGGCAGACAGGAATTCCGCCGTGTTTCGGGAGGTCCTGGACCTCTTTTCAATATCGAATGACGACTTCATCCGGACAACGGATGCGCATCATGAGCAGCAGGTGCAGTCCTTCGTACAGCAACTCATCGATCGTGATGCGATCTACCTCGGCGAGTTCGAGGGATGGTACGACAAGGGCCAGGAGGAGTATTACACGGAGACCAAGGCTCGTGAACTCGAGTACAAGTCGCCGATCAGTGGCCAGGATCTCGTTCGAGCCACGGAGCAGAACTACTACTTTCGGCTCAGTTCCTTCCAGGATCGAATCGAGCAGTTGTACAAGGATGAGCCTGGCTTCGTGCGACCCGCGGCACGTCGAAATGAAATGCTCGGCAGGCTCAAGGAAGGGCTCAATGACGTTCCAATCAGTCGAACGAACTTTACATGGGGCATTCCTGTTCCAGGCAATGAAGAGCATGTGATCTACGTCTGGATCGATGCGCTCTTCAACTACGTGACGGCGCTCGGTCTCGCTTCAGACGAGAAGACGAGTGAAGACAGGAGCCGGTTCTGGCCAGCTGATTACCACATCGTCGGCAAGGAGATTCTCTGGTTTCACTCGGTCATCTGGCCGGCCATCCTGATGGCACTTGATCTGCCATTGCCTCGTTGCGTCTATGCGCATTCCTTCTGGATCAGCGAAGGTCAGAAGATGTCCAAGTCGCTGGGCAACTTCATCGACCTGGAGTCGCTCCAGGAGTATTGCAGCACGTATGGGCAGGACGCTCTTCGATGGTATCTGGTCACACAGGGTCCCCTTGGCTCCACCGATGCGGATTTCTCCCGCCAGCATTTCCACGATGTCTATACGACGGATCTTGTGAACACGATCGGCAACTGCACGAGCCGTGTTTCGGCGATGATCGGGAAGTATTTCGAAGGACTCGTCCCAGCAGATCCGGATCCATCTTCCGATGGTTGGGCGGATGCCGTGGCCACGTTTGCCGAATCAAGCATCGCGTCCCTGGAAGAGTTCGATCTTGTCGGTTCATGTGACCAGGCAATGGCCATCATCCGTCGAGTCGATGGGTACATCAACGAGAAGGAGCCTTTTAAACTGGCAAAGGATCCGGAGTCGATGCCGGCTGTCGGGGGCATTCTCTATCGGTGCGCAGAAGCTCTTCGCGTTGCTTCCTGTCTTCTTTCAGCAGCCATACCGGAACGCATGGAAGCCCTCTGGTCTTCCTGGAATCTCGACATCGACCCACAGCGAGGTGATCTCGTGCAGAGCATCGTCTGGGGGGGACTTGCCGCCGGGACGAAGGTTGAGAAGGTCGCCTTGTTCCCACGCCTTGAACAAGGCACTCCCACGGAGTGATTCAGGCGGTCAGGTCGACTCGCCTCAGTGAGGGTGTTTCTTCCTGCGAGGCCTCGTCTTGGCGTTGTCTCGAAGCTTTCCTCAAGCCTCCGATCAACTTCTGACTTGCCTCTGCCAGGTCAACATGGTCGATGCCGCCCTGGGCGTGCTCGACTTCCCGATCGGAGTCCCCAGCCCCGGAACCTGCCGGAGACTTTTTGCGAAAGGCGAAGATCCGGGCATGTGCTGCCTGGATCAACGATGTGGTCATGGACGCGGGAAGCAGGCTCATGTGGGTTGTATCGACAATCCGACTCCATGAAGTCGAACTGAATAAGGGATCAGCTCACCCCTTCTCAGGCAGCAGGGCAATGAGCGTCTTGCCGCCCTTCACCTTGTCTCCGACCTCAACTTCCACCTGCACATCATCGGGCCTTGGAAGGATGAGTTCAGTTGTCGAACCAAACTTGATCATTCCCCACTTGTGTCCCTGGATGAGCTGGTCACCCTTGGCCAGTGGGCAGACGATGCAACGGGCGATCATTCCCGAAACCTGTCGCATGCCGAAGGATTCGCCACCGGGGAACTCGAGAAGTATGACATTCGACTCGTTGACCTTGGCGGATTCCGGCGTCTGTGCATTGAGAAACATGCCCTTCCTGTAGATCGTGCCCATCACGGTTGCATCGCACGGTGCGCGATTGATGTGGACATTCAGCACGCTGAGGAAGATACGGAGAATCACGGCCGCATTTCCATCCGTCGCTTCATGGCTGTCTACGTATTCGATGGCGGAGACGACACCGTCCGCAGGAGACAACATGCTGCCCGGAGCAAGGTTTTTCGGTATCCGGCGAATTGGATCCCGGAAAAAGGCCACGACGACAAACCAGCCCAGCGCGATCGGCCCAGCAAGGACCCAACCGGGAAAGGGGAGCCAATCGACAGCCATGAACAGCAGCATCAGGGGGAATGCCACGATCGTGGCGATTCCCCATTCACGTATTCCATATTTCGTCAGAGGCATGCTGCCCTCGCCTGCGGTTCTATTCGGAGGCGCGGCCGATGAACATGCCTGCAAGGATGGCAAGGATGGCAACACCAGCAAGGCCACCAGTCCACATCCAGAGTCCTTCGGCAATTGTTATCGCCAGGGCTGAGGTTGTTCCACTGACCTGAACGGTGAGGATGATCAACAGCACCACGAGTGCGACGATGCCGCCGATGGCGGCTCCCACGCCGAGGCCTGAACCAGCCCCGTCATAGGATTCCTGCATCATCAAGGACCCGGCTGCAGCCGGCATTGCCCGCCCAGGTGACGGAGCTGATGCACCTGCAACAGCGGTATCGTCCGGAGCAGAGGCTTCAAAGAGCCCGGATGCGTTCGCTGGAATTTCGAACTGTTCGTCGTCACTTGTATAGACTTCTTCAAGAAGTTCGGCCCCGAGGGAGGTGTCATCGGATTCCCTGGTCAAGTCGAGGAGGCCCGATCCTGAACCGACGGTTTCAAGTGTCAGGTCATCTTCGACACCATCGCCAACGCGAGTCTCGGCAGCATCATCCTCTCCGCCAGCCATGTCCGCTCCCGTATCGAAAGCCGACAGTCCGGCAGCGCTGCCCGTGTCACCAAGGTCCATGCCGCTTCCGCCAGTCAAGCCAAGTTCACTGGAGGCGACCCCAAGTTCCGGTTCACCTGAAGCCTGTGGCGTGGAAGGAGTCGGCACGGGTGTCCCTGCACTTCCATCACCTGCATCGGATAAGCCGAGTTCACTCTCGTTTCCACCGGTGAGGTCCATGGCACTTCCATCAAATCCAGACGCACCGGAGAGGTCGACAATGACATCTCCCGACTCCTCCTCGACACCGGTAAGCAGGTTGATCTGTTCCACTCGGAATACGAGTTCCTCTTTGTCACGGAACTCCTGGAGTTGCCCACTGCTGACCATCTCCCGGACTTCATCCTCGGTCTTGCCGAGTTTTTCACAGACTTCCTGGAGGGTATAGAACATCTTGTCCATGTGGGGGGCTCCGTTGTTCGATGCGTGTGGCGAAGGGAGGTTAAGTCGCTTTGTTCAGTCGCTCACACGACGTGGCGTGGAACACTTCACGGTACCCAATTCAAGCAAGCCGGGCAAGCAAACCTGCCCTTTTTTGCCCATTGAGAACCATCCTTCAGCCTCCCAGGCAATCCCTCATGATCAGGCACGCCATTTCCCCTGGAGCAGCTAGAGGTCGTCTCGCGGCCCCCTACGGGGCCAGAGGCCTCCCTGTGCCGTCCTCCTCAATCCCGGGAGGAGATTGCTGGACGAACGAGGTAGTACGCACCGGCCCCGAGCAGCCCCATGGGAACGAGAACGCCGAGTCCAAAGGCCAGCCACGGTGCGTGTTCAAGCCACGGGGCCGCATAGAGTCCTGTGGTTTCGGACCTGTTTCCATCATCAGAAGCCGAGATCGTCATGACTGGGGATGCAGATCGCTCAGTACCCCAGCGTGTAGTGAGCAGGTTCATGCCAACGGCACACGTGATGGTTCCAAGCAGGAGAATGTGTCGCTTCATGGATACAAGGGTACGTCCGGTCCAACAAGATTGCACTCCGGTGGTACGAGAAGGCCTTGAAGCCGGTGTCAACCGGCCAACTCCATGGAGACCATGCCCTGAGTGAACCTTGCACGCATCCTCTGGAGGATCGAATCCAGTCGCTGGGAAACCCTGGATTCACTGCAGCCGATGGCATTCCCGATTTCACGCATGGTCATGGATTCGTAGTAGTAGAGGATGATGATCATGCGATCGCGTCTGTCCAGGTCTCTCGTCACCCAGCGCTGGATGTCCTTTCGCTGGACCTTCTGGAGGGGCGTTTCATCAATGTGGTCCCTCAGCGCATCAATCGCACCTCCATCATCCTCGCTGCCTCCACTGCTTCCATTGTTCAGGCTGCCGAGCGTCACAACCATTGGAGCCGAGCGATCTGAAAAGCACTGTTCGAAGGCGTCATTGTCCAGGCCGAGAACATCCTGGAGTTCTGCCGCATCGGGTTCGCGACCATGTATGACCCGGAACCGTTCCATGCCATTTGCTATCTGTCTTGATCGGGTTCGCATGAGTCGGGGGAGATGATCCTGGGCCCGGAGCCAGTCACGCATCGACCCCTGTATTCGAAGTGAGCTGAATGTTTCGAATTTGAATCCACGATCAAGCTCGAACCGTTCGATTGACTCGACCAGCCCAAGGAATCCCTGCTGCATGAGGTCGTCAACATCGACGTGGCTTGGAAGAGAAGCTCGAACTCGCTCAGCGATGCGGCGAACGTGTTCCTTCATGTAGAACACGATCAGGCGTTCTCGGAGCTCAAGTTGCGGCTCCTTCTTGTATTCCCTCCAGGTTTTCTGGACCCAGTTGTGATCTTCGTGGGTTGTTCCCTGGACACGGTCTTGAGCATGCAGTGACTCTGCAGGGTTGGATCGCCGGGAGGGCAAGGAAGTAATCCTGATGCCCGATTCCCGCTGACCAGCCGTGTTTCGTCGCGCTGCTTCTCTCCGTGCCCGCTGCGTCGTGGCAGTCGGCATCGTTTTCCATCCTTGGCTGTATTTTTTCCGATCCGCCGCTCCATGGCGGACCCAACCTATTCAATTCGGCCAAGTCGGGCCGAGAACTTGAATTGAGTCGATCCCGATGTATTCAGGCCATTGGGCTGATGTACCGCACGAACAGGATGAGTGCTATCGCAAGGCCGGCAATGGCCAGTACAACCTGAAGCGTCATGGAGCCGACCTGTCTCCAGTATGTATGGATCTCGGTGACCCGCATCGCCTTGTAGATCATGGAGATACCAAGGGCCAGTGGTATGAGCAGGAGATACCAGAGGCTCTGGATCCAGTTCATGGGACTGACGAAGGGTATCCACGCCATGTACATCATCCATCGGTCCTCCGTCGTGCCGGGGAGTCGTTCAATCGATCTGGACCAGCCAATGCGTCAATCATGACAACGACATTCATCAATCCAGCCAGGGCGATATAGAGCGTGCCGGTGGAGTTCAGATTCCCGAGGCTTGTGAATCGAGCCTGTGCTTCAAGGCTTGCCGACTTGAGAACTGCCTGGTTCAGGAAGTCCAGGACAAATGCAATTGGCCCCGTTCCCGCCTGGGCGATGAACCAAAGGCGGTCACGTTGCATGTCTACGACATCGATTCCACCGATCAATACACCGCAGGCAACAAGGAAGCAGGTCCCGACCAGGATCATTCGACCCCTGAAGCGCTGTCCGAGATACATGTGTCCCAGCCCCGGAAAGAGCCAGGCGAGAAGGGCTGCTAGTGGGCGATTTCGAGCCCCTCGTGAGGAGTCCTGCTCAGGCATGCTGGTACGTGTCGAAGTTCCGGTCATTCCGTCTGGTACACCTGTGTGGCCCCTGTGGGCCCTTTGAAGTATGCAGCAGGGCCTGAATACTGAACCAGGGTCCAGTCCCCGCCCAAGTAGGCCGAGAACCATCGTAGCGATCCCTTGAAACAGGGGCGAGGAAACTAGGAGTAATCGATGAGCCAATCAGCAGAATCCAGACCGGGGCGTGGACTGGTTCCACCAAATCCATTGAGCGTTGTTGATCGCCGAAGCGGCGTTGATCGACGTGATCTTGCAGAGGATGAGGGGACGAACCTTGAACGTCGTCGGGGTCCTGGCCGTCGAAGGACAGACTTCCTTCGTGCAGCCGAAGAGGGTGAAATGAACCCTGAGCAGTTCCTTTTCATCCAGGCGATCGATGCATTCAAGCGCGTCAATGGAAAGACATTTCCAACCTGGACGGATGTACTGGAGGTCGTTCGCAAGCTCGGTTATCGCAAGACGATGCCAAGCGAACTGGCAATCGGACAACAGGCGGAGGACTGGACCGAGGCGCAGGATGCACCATCCAATGTCGATACGATTTCAGATGATGCGGCAGCTTGAGGGGGCGATCAGTCAACGGATCCCGGTAATCAAACCTCGTTGTCGTTGAACCAATCTGCATTGATCTTGATGTAACTCTGCCATTCTTCTGGAAGATCTTCCTCTGGAAAGATTGCCTGGACGGGGCATTCATCTACACAGAGACCGCAGTCGATGCATGTGTCCGGATCGATGTAGAGCATTTCGAACTCTACGAACTTGCTTGAGTCCGAAGTGGGGTGGATGCAGTCCACCGGGCACACATCCACACAGGAAGTGTCCTTTGTTCCAATGCACGGTTCAGCAATAATATGCGTCATGCCTGTGGTTCCTTCCTGGAATACGTTCGTAAATCCTAGTTGTGATTCAGCATCCTTGCATACTCTCATCGGAAAGATTAATCCTGGAGTATTGGAAAAGAACACGGGGCCGATCGAAATCGGCCCCGTGTCTTGTGCTTGTGCATGCTCTGAGTGGAGGTACGTTCCTCCAGCAACCAGGGCAGTTTAACGTCGACGCCTTTTCGCTTTCTTGCGAGTTGCTTTCTTGCGAGTGGTTTTTCGACGGGCCTTCTTACGAGTGGCCTTCTTGCGTGTCGCCTTCTTACGTGTGGCCTTCTTACGTGTGGCCTTCTTGCGACGAGCCTTCTTGCGAGTGGCCTTCTTGCGAGTGGCCTTCTTGCGACGGGCCTTCTTGCGTGTCGCCTTCTTACGAGTGGCCTTCTTACGAGTGGCCTTCTTGCGACGGGCCTTCTTACGTGTGGCCTTCTTACGTGTGGCCTTCTTACGTGTGGCCTTCTTGCGACGGGCCTTCTTGCGTGTCGCCTTCTTACGAGTGGCCTTCTTACGAGTGGCCTTCTTACGAGTGGCCTTCTTGCGACGGGCCTTCTTACGAGTGGCCTTCTTGCGTGTCGCCTTCTTACGAGTGGCCTTCTTACGAGTGGCCTTCTTACGAGTGGCCTTCTTGCGACGGGCCTTCTTACGTGTAGCCTTCTTGCGAGTCGCTTTTTTGCGAGTCGCTTTTTTTCTTCGTTTCTTGGCCATGAGTTTGACCTCCTGTATCCGCTAGCGTTTCCGGGAAGCGGGGGTGCACAAACCCCCTGAAAGAACGCTTCCTTAGAGTTTGTACACGATCGGTCAGACTAAGACATGTTCTTGACCAGAAAAAATTTGCGAAATAATTACAGTACACATCGACTATTTCAGACGGAAGTTATGTGGACTGCATTGAATCATGTACATGAATCACAAGACAACAGTGCTTCGTACAAGAAGAAGAATCGTGCGAAGGTGCATCACGTCGATAAAGTGTGCCCTGAAGCAGTAAAAAACGAGTATTTATTGTGTTGCGCATCAGTTCAAGCAGCTTGTTGTGCAGAGGTGGAACGATGACATTCCAGGCAATCACTTACGTGTGATTCGTTATCGTGCCGTTTCATCGGGCTATTCGATTGAAGGATGATCAGTGAAAAAAGTTATCCACACTCACAAACTTACCTGTGGCGCGGTGCTTTTGATGGAGCCGAACGATGCAGTTGCATCATGTTCAATGCGATGGTTGCTGCCAGCTGGATCTTCGACTGATCCAGATGTTCGACTCGGCGTGTCCGCCATGTTGGAAGAGATGATCTTCCGTGGGGCGGGAAATCTCGACAGTCGAGGGTTGAGTGAATCCCTCGATCGACATGGCCTTGAACGACATTCAGACGTGGGGGTGCATCATCTTGAGATTGCCTCAATATGCACGGGGAATGAGCTCTTCGCAGGTATCTCGCTCATTTCGTCGATCGTGCGAAGCCCCGCCTTGCCTGAAGAAGCCCTGGATTCGACACGGAGCCTGTGTCTCCAGGCCCTTGAATCATTGAAGGACGACCCGAGGCAGGAAGCAATGATTCGACTGATGGAACTGCATCGTCCTGCTCCCATGAACCGGTCGGGGTACGGCGAGCGATCAATGCTTGAAAAGATGAACCAGCAGGATATCCAGGAAGCCTGGCGGGCAGGCTTTGTTCCTCGCGGATGCATCATCTCGCTTGCAGGTAGTTTTGATCCATTGGCGACCATGGACGTCTTCGAAGAGGCGCTTTCTGGATGGTCCGGCAATGCCGAACCGCCCACTGTTCTGGGCACGGCTGCGGGGGGAAATCTCCATGAGATGCGTGACTCGAACCAGGTACACATCGGTGTTGCCTGGAATGCTCCACCCAGATCCCATCCGGATGCCCCAATTGAACGAATGGCGATGCGTATCCTGAGTGGAACATCCAGTGGCCGCCTCTTCACTGAGGTTCGACAGAAGAGGTCATTGTGCTACAGCGTAGGAGCTCGATATCGCCCGGGTCGTGACCAGGGAATCATCAATCTCTATGCGGGCACGACACCGGAACGTGCGCAGGAAACGCTGGACGTATGCCTGCAGGAGTTTGACCGAATGGCGGCTGGAGTCACATTGGAGGAGTTCGAGCGTGCACGGACTGGCTTGGAGAGTGCAATCGTGCTTGGCGGAGAATCAACCCAAGCTCGATCTGCAGCTCTCTCCGGCGATTATTTTACAATGGGTCGGTCGCGAAGCATGGAGGAAGTGCTTGGAGAAGTCGAGGAAACAACCCTCGAGCAGTTGAATGAATACCTGGAGAAGCGATCACTTCCCCCTCCGACAATCGTGACATTCGGTCCAGCTTCGTTGGATGTGCCAACTTCATGACAGTCTTCTCCCCTGCTAGGATGCGAGAATGATGGCTCACCAAGCGGAAGGATTCGATGCGGGAACCCGGGTACGGGTCATCCAACAGACTCCACTGCGTGATCGAACATGGACACAGGACGTTGAGGGTGTTGTCATTCGCTGTCGACAGGCGAAGACAGGATCCTGGTTTGCCCATGCAAAGGATGACCAGTACTGGCTGGATCGACTTGAACTTCGCCTCGATGACGGCGAGATCGCGATCCTGAACCTGGATCAGTATTCAGTCATCCACGTCCTCTGATGGCTTGAACCTGCTTACATGGATGACCGCTTCATCTGACAGGACTCGTCCATCCGGCAGGGCAAGAACAACATGAAGACTCGGTTCCAAGGGAACATCATCAGCCTTGTCAAGTGACAGGCTGTACAGGTATGTGCGTGTGACCTCGTCGTAGTACTGGCTGTTCGTTTCAAGATTGTTGAGGTCGCACTCCCAGCGGGATTCTGCATGAGACCCGCTGCTGGAGGAGCCAGCCAGGATGATCTTGAGCGTTCCAATTCCTCGAGTGGAGAAGCCATTTCGATCCAGGAACTCAACCCTGCCCTGGACCTGAGGTTTTCTGTCCTCGGGCCCGAACTTGATGCGAGACAGTGGGTGTACTCGGATCGATTCCGGGGCGAAAGGCCATTGAGCAACCTCGGCGACCGTTCCTGTTTGCTTGCTGCCCGTACTGGCCGACTGGCAACCTGGCAGGACTACGAGTGCAACGCACGCTGATAAGAGGATCGACCTTGATCGCATGGATGAAGGATACCCATCTGGGCATGCCCCGGCCTGTTCATGTCTTCAAAGTGGGCTTCTCAGGCACGTACATCCTGGAGGAGGCCTTCTATGGCGACGTCGATCTTCTCCGGCGTCACGTAGGCATCTTCCTGGATAGCTTTCTGTATAGCTTCCACACGATCCTGCCGTATGTCCGGCATTTCACGCAGTGCCTGGAACCACTCCGCATGTCGTGATACTTCCACACGATCCTGTCGACCAAGGCGGTCAACCGGAGTTTCCGGGGAAGCGGGTCGCTCGATTCCCTCCCTCCCTACACCCGGAGTCGAGTGCAGTGGGCCCACCGAATTGCTTACTGATGCGATATCTGGCATCTTGATAGAACTCCTCACCGACCCCGGATCACGGGGTCGTGACTGTCTCATCCATCATTGATTCGCAGATTCTTCCCTGAATCCGAAAGGAGGCGGGGCACCTGGGAAAGCCCGTCTCCACGGTCTACATCGTCCCACCGCGTCCATGGGCTTGAATGTGCAACTTGCCGATTCCAGGAATCCCTGTTTTTTGCCTGACAGGAGGTGTTTGGCAACTCTTTGCCCGCGGTACCAGGTGCCCATCATCCAAAGGAAGGATACGATTCCTTCTCGAGGAGAAACCGACTTGGTGCCAAGACATTTCACATCCGTGCTCCTGCTCATTACGGCCTTCCTCTCGATGGGTTGCCAGTCGAACGAGCCTTCAAGACCTGTTGCTCGTTCTCGATTTGATACGCCTGCGCAGCCTGAGCGGATGCATCCCAGTAAGGAAATGAACCCAGAACTCGATCTTGCCCGGGACTGGGATTCGATTGAAGCCCGGTTGGGAGTCGCTTCGGCATCACAGCGAAGGCAGCGAGCCAGTTCGTCGCCTGTGGATCTGCCTGGAGGGGGCTCGAATACAGGAGATATGTCATCAGGCTTCGGTATCGTCCTTGCCACGTTCACATCAACTGGCCACGCGGACCAGGCGGTTGAATATCGAAGGAGAGTGGGGACATTGCTCCCCTCACTTGATTCTGGACTTCGAACACATCCAGATGCCAGGGGCTCTCTCGTAGTCTTCGGCAGTTACGAGGACTGGACGGATCCTGACGCACGTGCTGATGTCCAGAGACTTCGAAACCTGACGGTGAATAACAGCCAGATATTTCCGCAGGCGATGATTGCAGAGTTGAAGGTCCCTCGTGATCCAAGAACTGTTCCTGAAAACGAGCTGGTTTCGCTTCGCATCAAGTATCCGGATGTCCGTGCCCTGTACACCCTGGAAATCGCTGTCTGGGGAGATTTTGAAAGCGGAGAGTATCCTCCATCTCGGCGGCGAAGCGCGGCGGAGGGATATGCGAGAGCCTTGAGGCAGCAGGGCATGCCCGCATTCTTCCACCATGATGATGCACGGCAGATGAGCATGGTCACCGTCGGTGCCTTTGATCACAGTGCCATGGATGCATCAACCGGGATCAAGAGCCCGGAAGTTGAACGCTTCGTGATGCAGTTCCCCCAGCGGCTTGTCAATGGTGAACCGCTCATGGATCTCTACGATCCCCAGGATCCCACCAAGGGCGGTCGTCCCCAGCCACCACGCCTGGTCGAGGTACCCCTTCTCTGATCCAGGAACCGAAGGTCATGTTGCCGAAGGATGCCAGATGGTCTTGATATCGAGGTATGGCTCGATTTCCCAGGGTGAAGCCGCAAGATCATCATCAAGCCACGATGCATCTGAATGATCGAGCAGGTGTACACGCTTGAGTCCATCAGCGGATGCAGACTGGATCAACTCACGTTGCGCCGACTTCAGGTTGGCCGCGGCAATGACTTGTAATTCCCGGTGTTCAGCCATCGGCTCAATGAGTTCAGCCTGATTCCCGGTGAGGATGTTGATAACACCGCCTGGGATATCGGAGGTAGCGCAGACTTCACCAAGCAGAACGGCTGGCAGCGGGGAAGATTCCGATGCCACTGCAACGACAGGGCAGCCAGCACACAACGGCGCGGAAATCATGGTCACCAGCGCCAGAAGCGATGGGGCATCGGGTGACAGTATGCCAGTGATGCCACTTGGTTGTGTAACCGAGAAGTTGTAGTAAGGACCGGCAACCGGGTTCTGGCATCCGAGCACCTGCTGAAACTTGTCAGCCCAACCTGCAAACCGGACGAGGCGATCAACACTTGCATCAACTTCACGGCGAGCCTTTGCGGGTGTAAGCGGGGTCGTTGTGCTGATCGCCGATGCGAACTCCTCTCTTCTGCTCTCAAGCATCTCCGCCATCCGGTAGAGAATCTGTCCCCGGAGATAGGCGGAGGCATCGGCCCAGGCATCAGATGCTCGACGAGCTGCCTCGACGGCTTCCCGAAGATCCTTCCTTGAAGCAACACAGACGTGTGCCATCACGCGTCCGCGTCCATCATGGACCGGCGCGGACCGACCCGACTCGGTTCGTGGGAAGGATCCCCCGATGAAGAGCTTGCAGGTCTTGATGATGTCCAGACGTTCGGGCATGTACAGCTCCAGCTTCCAGTTGATCAGCCTTCAAGGAGGCTCCTGAGTTTTACTCGATACCGCATGAAGCACACGATGCAGAGGCAGCCGAAGACGAGCCACCAGGCGCCCCCACGGACCGCTGAGTCCTTTACCAGGAAGAGGTGCTCCCAGAACTCCCCGATGCCGTTCTGGACCATGTACTCCCACATGCTGTGATCCTGCTCTCCTGAAGTAAGCACCAGGTCTGCGGAAAACCACACAACCCAGGCCAGCATGAATGCCTCGATGCATCGCATGCCGGCATGTCCAAGGACATGCAGCAGGAGAGTTCGTTCGTGTGGAATGGGTTCGCTCATGATCAGAACTTCACGTAGGCCCTCAGGCCGTGGAGGCCACCCTCTCGGCCGAATCCGGATTCCTTGAATCCACCGAAGGGGGAACTCGCATCGAACTTGTTGTAGGTGTTGCACCAGACTACGCCTGCATCGAGTTTTCTGGCGATCTCGAAGATCTTCGATCCCGTATTCGTCCAGACGCCTGCGGCCAATCCATAGGGCGTGTTGTTCGCCCGGGCCACCGCCTCCTCGGGCGTCCGGAAGGTCATTACCGAAAGGACCGGGCCGAAGATTTCTTCGCGGGCGATGACATGGGAGGGCTGGACCCCCGTGAAGAAGCATGGACGACACCAATACCCCTTGTCTGGAAGAGGCTGTTCATTGATCTCGTGCAGCACGGCACCCTCATCTCCACCCACGTCGATGTATCGCTCGATGGTCTTCAACTGCGTACTGGAGTTGATCGCACCTACGTCGGTGTTCTTGTCGAGCGGGTCCCCTATTCGAAGGGAACGCATGCGGTGGGCAAGCTTGTCGACGACCTCGTCGGCGATCGATTCCTGGACGAACAGCCGTGAACCGGCACAACAGACATGTCCCTGGTTGAACCAGATGGAAGAGACGATTCCCTCTATGGCCTGGTCGATTGCCGCATCGGCGAAGATGATGTTCGGGCTCTTCCCTCCCAGTTCAAGCGTCAATTTCTTGCCGGTACCGGCGACGGAGCGGGCAAGATGCTTGCCTACCTCCGTCGATCCGGTGAACGCGACCTTCTTGACATCCGGATGTTCCACGATCGCAGCACCCGTCTCCCCGGCGCCCGTGATGATGTTGACAACGCCGGGAGGAAGTTCAATTTCCTGGAATATCTCCGCAAGGTGAAGTGCTGTCAGTGATGTTGTTTCAGCGGGCTTGAGAACACACGTATTCCCACAGGCAAGTGCCGGAGCGAGTTTCCATGCAGCCATGAGCAAGGGGAAGTTCCATGGAATGATCTGGCCACACACGCCGACGGGTCTTGGTGTTCGACCCGGGAACGCGTAGGTGAGCTTGTCTGCCCAACCTGCGTGGTAGAAGAAATGCTGTGCCACGAGGGGCAGGTCGATATCCCGGGACTCCTTGATCGGTTTGCCACCGTCCATTGTTTCAAGCACCGCCAGTTCCCGTGAGCGTTCCTGGATCCGACGGGCAATCCGAAAGAGGAACTTGGCACGTTCGGAGGACTTCAATCGTGCCCAGCCCGGGCCTGCGGCCTTTGCAGCCTCGACGGCCGCATTGACATCCGCTGGTCCTGCCTCGGCCACACGCGAGAGGGTTTCCTCAGTTGCAGGGTTGATCGTGTCGAATCGTCGACGTGATTTCGGGGCGCGAAAGGCACCATTGATGAAGAGGCCGTATTCATCCTTGATTGCGACACGTGTTCGCTCAGGGGCGGGACTGTATTCCCAGCCCATGGTTCCTTCGGTATGTGAATCAATGCCTGTCATGGGTGGATCAAGCCTCGGAAAAATCGTGCATGGCCATGTAGTGTCCAGTCAATCCCTTCAGCAACTGTCTCAGGAGGTCGTTTGCCAGGCTTGAAGCCCCGAACCGAAAAAGTCCGGGGGTCAGCCATTCCTCTCCAAGCGTCTCCTTGACCATGACAAGGTAATGGAGAGCCTGCTTGGCGGTCTTGATTCCTCCTGCCGGCTTCATGCCGATACGGATTCCAGTCGAAATGAAGTGATCTCGAATAGCTTCCAGCATGACAAGGGTGACCGGCATCGTGGCGGCTGGCGAGATCTTCCCGGTAGAGGTCTTGATGAACACCTCGCCATCACGAAGTACCCCTGTTGATGCTACGGCTTCGATTGCCAGGTCACTGGCCTTCCTGATGTTCTGGTAGGTCTCAAGTTCGCCGGTTTCAAGGATGATCTTCAGGTGGGCACCATCACAGGCCTGCCAGACCTGGCGGATCTCTTCGGCAACCTCAGTCTCTCTTCCTGAAAGGAAAGCGCCGCGGTTGATGACCATGTCGATCTCATCAGCTCCCGCATCGATGGCAGCGCTGACATCTTTCAGGCGTACATCAAGTGGATACTGGCCACTTGGGAAACCCGTGGCAACCGAAGCAACCTTGACTCCTGATCCTGCAAGCATGCGGGCAGCTGTCTGTACATGTGATGGGTAGACGCAGACGGCAGCTACTGTGGGTACGGGCAGATCCAGTTCTCCGGCATAGGGTCTCATGGCTTTGCGGCATAGAGAACGAACCTTGTCAGGGGAGTCTTTCCCCTCAAGGGTCGTCAAGTCCAGCATCGAGATGGCCAGTCGAAGGCCTGCAGCCTTTGAATCCGTCTTGATGGATCTCCGGGAGAATGCCCCGGCTCTCTGGTCCACCATGACGGTATCAACTCTGCGTTCAACAGACATGGTCCCATCGTACTCCACGGGAACCGATTGGGATTTCGAACCTAATTGCGTACCGTGGCAAAGAGGTCATCGACGAAACCGCCATCCACGAGAACGATTCGCTCTGCTCCACCCTGCATCTGTGCCCTGTAGACCAGAAGTATCCCGTTGTGGTTATCGATGATGTAGAGAGCATCCTCATCTGTGACAGTTCCATCCGTTCGAGCAGCCGCTGTCATGAGGGTGAACGTTTCGTCGGAGACGATCATGCCTGCTTCGACCACCGGTGCAGGTGCCTGGAGCAGTAGAAACGCCAGGCAGCCCAGCATGATGACTGCTCCGAGACCGAGGATTCGATCAGTTGAAGAAGAGAACCAGCTTGATGATGTAGGTTGCATCATTGTTCATCGTGTCCGGAGTATGTTTTCGATATCGCGATGGATATTCCGGTGAGCCGTGGAACGGATCCCCTTCCCCGGGTCCGTCCACTGAAGCGTGATGAGTTCCGCTCCCCGTGTATCAAAGACCCAGACTCGATCCGATCGTTCCGATTCACCGGCGCCGGCAACAAGGAGGTAGTGTCCGCGGAGTCCGAGTTGAGCCTGGACAGCTGGAGACCACGTCACGAGAGCAAGAAGTAGAAGCAACAGTACGTTCATGCCCAGCAGGAACCGGGATACGGGCCTTTTTCCGGCAACATGTTTGCGCGGCATCGGTTTCATTCGCATTCAGTCCTGGTGGCCGCGTTTCGAGGGCATCATGCTGACGCTCACGATGATCGCAACGACGATGAACATGAGGAGCATGCCCATCCATACGGCAGGGGCATTTTGATTCTGGCTTGGGCTCGGCGGAGGAGGAAGCGTTCCGGCTGGAGCCTCGGCAGCGTTGGCAAGCGCGCAACAAAGCCCCGGTACGGAGAACATCCCAAGAATGGTGCGCAATCGGAGCATGAACAGGTGAGGGTAGATGCAACGACCTTGGAAGGCAAATTGCGATTCAACGCAGGGCGGAGGCATCCTTGGCGCCCAGAGAACGGAAGATCTGCATAGTCGCATCAGAGTTGTTCAACGTGTAGAAATGGATCCCGGCCGCTTCTTGTTCGAGAAGATCCCGGCACTGTTCAGTTGCCCACTCGATTCCAACTTGCTGAACCGCCTTCGGGTCATCTTGGTGCCGGTAAATTTCCCGCTGGAGCTTGGCTGGGAAGTTGGTTCCAGCAGCGAGTTCCGCCATCCTGTGGAGCCCCTTTATGCTGGTGAGGGGCATGATGCCCGCAACGAGCGGAACAGTGATTCCGATCAGTTCACAACGTTCTCGCCAGTCGTAGAAGGCGGCATTGTCAAAGAACAACTGGGTGGTGACCCAGTGTGCTCCAGCATCCACCTTCTCCTTGAGAAAGCCCAGCTGCGTGAGCCGATTGGGAGTCTCAGGATGACCTTCAGGGAAACCGGCGACGCCGATACCAAACCCACGCGGATCAGGGTGCAGGCCTGATTCGTTGAACCTGCATACATGTTTGACGAGATCTATCGCAAATGCGTACTCATCACCGCCACGCTCATGCTCATCATCATCTGCAGGTCGATCTCCTCGCAGGGCCAGCAGGTTACTCACCTCGGAGGATGCATATCGTTCGAGAATGGCTTGAACTTCATCCCGGGTCTGTTTCACACAGGTCAGGTGGGGAATCGGATCAACCTGGCCTGATCCCTGGAGTTCAACAACCAGGTCATGGGTCCTCTCCCTTGTTGATCCACCTGCACCGTAGGTGATTGAAACGAAGGAAGGGTCGAGGGAGATGAAATCACCCAATCTCCTTCGCAGTGATTCAAGAGCCTTGCTCGAGGCCGGAGGAAAGAATTCGAAACTGATGGTTCGAGCGTCTCGTTGTCTGATGTCCTCAAAATGCATCTGGGAACATCCTACACCGTGGGGAGCCTGCAGCGCTGAAGGAGGGTGACCGATTTTGAGCATCGGGTGATACACTGCGATTGCGTGCCGGATCCGACGAACATACCCCGCCCTACCATCAAGCGACTGAGTCTCTACCTGCGGGAGCTGGAGAGGCATGAATCCGATGGGAGGCCAACCGTCAACTCTCGCCAATTGGGTGCTTCGGTCGGCATTACCGATGCACAGGTCCGGAAGGATCTCAGTTGCTTCGGTCAGTTCGGGCAGCCTGGAATCGGCTACCGGGTTGCAGGCCTGGCTGCTGAAATCCGTCGTATCCTGAAGGTGGATCGCGAATGGAATGCGATCGTCGTTGGTGCAGGAAACATCGGCCGAGCCATCATGAGTTACCCGAGATTCGGCGACAAGGGATTCAGGATCATTGCAGCGTTCGATGCAGCTCCCGGCCATGTGGGAATGGAGGCCGGGGGGTGCAGGGTCCTTCCAATGGACATGCTCCATGAATACGTCAGGGAACATCAGGTGCAGATCGCGATCCTGTCGGTGCCGGAACATGCGGCACAGGACGTGGCGACTACGCTCGTCGATGCCGGGATCCGAGGGATATTGAACTTTGCCCCCGTGCGGTTGGACATCGGGGCCGGCGTGGAGGTGACCAGCGTCGATGTCTCGCGGTCCCTGGAGCAGCTGACCTACCAGATTGCCGCCGCCGAGGCCTGACGCATCGGCACGATTTCCACCCATGTCTTGCTCGACTGCATTTGCTCGCGTATCCTCGACCATCAATGCCCACCAACAGTCCCACAATCCGCAGGTATGAAGAGGTCCGTGAACGAGTTGCCGAGGCTGCTGCAAAGGGTGGTACGGATCCCGAGCGGGTCATCCTTGTTGCTGTAACGAAGAATGCATCGATATCACAGGTCCGCGAGTTGATCGAGCATGGACACGTGGACTTCGGTGAGAGCCGGATGCAGCACTTCATCCAGTTCGAAGCACAGGTCGCAGATTTTCTCGAACGCCATCGCGAACTTGGCGGTCGAGGTAGCACAATGCCAGAGGAGGTTCGCTGGCATTTCATCGGGCATCTGCAGAGGAACAAGGTCCGCAAGATTCTCTCGTTGACCACGCTCATCCACTCCGTCGATTCTCTTCGCCTTGCAGAGGAAATACAGAGTTGTCCCGGTCGCGAGGAAGGGAAGAAGACCCAGGTTCTCATCCAGGTCAACACCGCCAGCGAGCGGGGAAAGCATGGGATCGCACCACCTGCAACATCCCACCTCATCGATCAGATTACGGATCTGCCGGATATCAGGGTGCGCGGGCTCATGTGCATGGCCCCGAACCTCGAGGATCCGGAGGCACTGCGACCAATCTTCGTGCGTACCCGTGAGTTGTTTAATGAAATCGCAGAGTCGGGAGCATCGGAGAACCAGTTCAACATCCTGTCAATGGGCATGAGCGGTGATTACGAGCTTGCACTTGAATGCGGGGCAAATGTCGTTCGTATCGGTTCGGCGATCTTTGGAACCTCATCCGAGGAGTCTGGCGAACCAATACCTGCAGGTGATCATCTTTCGGAATGAAAGTCGACTCAGGATCCCAGTGTGGCACTGAGTTGTGATGATGTCATCCCACCCGGCTCACTGCTGGTTTCCATGATTCGTTGAATCGTTCTGTTTCGGGCGTAGTTGAACTCCCCGCTGCTCAGCCCAGAGCGATTGAGGTTGCTGAAGACCTCTCGAAGATCTTGAATATACTTTCGGGGCACTGCCTGGTTGTCATTGGAGTCCACCCATTTGCTGAACCCCGACTCCGTATAAGTTTCCTGTTGGGATGTCTTGTACTCGTTCCACGAAGTGTTGATTGTATTTGCGATATGCGTCGTGTTGTTGTTCTCGAGGTTGGCTTCGACGTCGCCCGGCTGCAACGCAAGCAGGTCCTGGTAACTCGCAAGGCTCTTGCGAAGCATGGTGCGATTCAAGCGTCGTTGCTTGACCCGGATATTTCCAGTAGCCGGGTTAATGCTGTTCACAGGATAGTTGGCGAGAATATCCGCCCGGGTAAGAGACCCTTGTTGATCATCAGGGTTCTCCGAGAGGACTTCCACGTCGATTGAAAGGTCGGTAGCCGTGACGATGAGACCCTCGGAATCAGCAAGAACGCCTTCTTCTGGATCCTCGATTTCCAGTGGACCGCTTTCAGTCGCCCCAACCTGTTCAGCGGAAGCGAGCAGGGAACTGATGTTCAATCCCGGCAGATCACCTTGTGTCGTTCCTCCGGGGGAAGAGTCATCGGTGCCGTTTGTCGGATCATCTCCACCTCCATCGTCTACTGGAACGGGATGAAGGTTGAGGACCACGTCCCCGAAGGTGAAGTCGCTTATGTCCAGCGGTGCAATCTGCATGGTCTCGAAACCACTGAGGGTTGAGACGAATGAACTTGATTCCTCAACCGAAGCAAATACCGGATCAGCACCAAGAGATCCCAGTATGGTCGGCGTGCTTGAGAAGAAGATGGAGCCACCGGCGATGCATGCAACACCAGGGGAGAATGCATAGGTGCCATCAGACTGGAGTATGTCGCCACCTTCGCGACTCATGATCTCGATGTCCGGTGCGGTGACGCTGAAATCACCGAGCGTGTTGACATCACCGATCCTGACCAGTCCAGCGGATTCCATGGAGAGATCGCCCAGTTGTGTAAAGACCGCATTCTGCCCGAGCAGGATGTTGCCCATGAGAGAGGTGATTGAAAGAGAATCTGCAAGTCCGACGATGGTCGCAGCATCCCCGAACTCGGCATGACCATCCCCATTCAGGAGGATGTCACCGAACGCGATAATTTCCGTTCCTCCGAGCGTGATCAGGTCTGCGGACAGGTCGATCGCACCAAGGGTCCCGTTTGCACCGATCGAACCGAGAATCCGCAGCTCACCATCGACATCGATGCTCAGTTCGGAAGCATGCATTGGACCGTCCGAATCTATCGTGCCGGTGAATTCAGCTGATTCCGCGGTTACGGAAAGGTCTGTTTCCTGCAGAACGACATTGCCATCCCAGGTCTGCCAACCACCTGTCTCGATGGAGACGGGAGAAGAAGCGTTGATCCTGATCTCGGTCGCGGTGAATGCGGCGTTGCCGGCAATGTCCGTGAAACTGTCACCGAACTCGATCGTGTTGCCTGCCGTAAGCGTGAAATCATTCAATCCTGTGACTTCGTTGAAGAGATTGATGTTGCTTCCTGCATTGATGTCCAGGTCATGTCCATTCAGATCAAACCCGTCAATGACGGAGACATTCTCCGAGGAGTCGATCGAGACATCTCCATCGAACATGTGCAGGACATTGGTTCCGATCTGGCTGGTGACATTGATTGCGGAAGTCAGGTCCAGGCCGGAAGGATCTCCCACCGGGTCCCCGACGGATGCGTCGGTCGTGACAATGCTTTCGTCAACGGTAACGGAGAGTGATCCGTCTGCTCCATTGATTGCTCCAACCTTCGTAGTCGCCCTGTGGTAGACCTGGCCCCCGGTGATCGAGACAGAGCCCCCATCTCCACCGAGGAGGCCTCCCTTGACATCGAGCGTTCCACCCTCGGCGAGGTAGACGGTTCCATTCGTCGCCTCGATGTTGATTTCACCACCGCTCCCGGCAATGTTGCCACGGGCTTCGACATTGCTCGTCTCGGTGAAGATGGCGTTCGTATGCGCCCGGACGTCGATCGTTCCGGCTTCGCCGCCGACAGCATCCGTATTTGCGGCAATGAGACCGCGGTTGACGATGACGGGCCCCTGGATAAGGACGTTGCCACCATCACCAGTGCTGTTGGAAGCGTCGATGACGCCTGTCACGTCATTGTGTATCGCTCCGCCTCGCGCCGTGAGTTGGATTGTTCCACCTGTTGCCTGGATCGTGCCGGTATTCAGCAGTGCAAGACCATGCAGGTCACCGGCCGCGAGATGAATCGCGCCTCCGGGATCGGCGATGATCGAGCCGTGATTCTCGATTCCTCCCGCACCGTCCAGCGATGCATTGACCGTGCCTTCCTGCGGCTCTCCAAGGTCCTGTCCATCGATTCGGATGGAGATGCCGTCTCCAACGCGTTGAATCCAGACCTCGTTTCCCGTACTGAAGCTGATCAATCCGCCCTGTACGGTGCCGGTCGTGTCGTTCACGACACGATGTCCGACGAAATGGACCTCGTTCGCGGTGACCGAGCCCTGGTTGATTACTTCTCCCTGGAGGTTCGTGAAGCGGTCGATGCCGGAAAGGAAATCATCGGAACTCATGTCACCCGCCGCTGCGTAGATGCGGTTTGCATTCAGGATCGAGTTGGCCCCGAAGGTGATGCCTGCTGGATTCACCAGGTAGACCTGCCCATTCGATGCAAGCACTCCATTGATGAAGGAGATGCCGTTTGAGCCATTGATGCGGTTGAGTACTCGCGAAGAGGAATCGGGAAGATTGAAGTAGACGCTCTCACCGTTGGCGATATTGAAGCGAAGCCAGTGGATGATGCTGCTGTTGGAAGAAGCATCGATCGTGAGGGTTGTTCCACCACCGCTGTAGGTGAAGGTTCCGTTTCCATAGTCCCACGTTCCACCGTCGGGTATGGCGAATGCAACCGTCCCAAGCCAGCCTGCGGCGACTGCTGCAAGCAGCTTGCTCCAACGGCGTAGAGGAGTACACACCATATTCATGATGGAGGTCATCATTTCTCTCACTGATACATGCCCCTGTCATATGGGTATCGAAACCCACCACACCCAGAATCCCTGCGAGGACCATTAAAACATACCACGCCTTTTCAGTGGGGTCTCCAGGAGTTGGCGCAATTCGGGTCCGATATCCATCGTGGCCCCTCCAGATGGAACCTCCAGGGCGTTCGAAGGTATTGCAACGCTGAATTGTTTCCTTGAACCGCTCGCCTGGAGCGGTCGCATCGATCTAGAACACGATCGAACCGGAGACATAGACGCGTTCATCTCCGACCTCGACACCTGCTGCCGGGAGATCCTTCAGGGGAAATCCCCAGTCAAGCCTGAAGCGGATGTTCTGCTTGTAGAGGATTTCAAAACCAACACCTGTTCCTATCAGCGTGTTATCCGTTTCGAAGAACGCACGGTGTGACTGCATCGTCGTACCGGCATCGATGAATGCGCAGAGCATCAGATCCCAATCGGGTCGTCCATAGACATGCTGGGGGGATGCACGGAAGGGATCCCCAAGAAATTCAATGGGAACTGGATCGATCGCGAAGACCCTAGGTACGTGAAACCGGTACTCCGCCTTCGCCAGCAGCGTTGAATCACCAGCCGCAACAGACTGGGGATAGCCTCGAACCGAGTACATGCCACCAAGGACACCCTGGAACTGGGGAATCAGGCGACTGTTGAAGGCATACTGGCCACTGAATGACAACATCACCTCGTGGGCAAGCGTGGATGTCTCCGGAGTGGATGGATCGGCCCATGCGACCGGGTTCAGGAGGGGCTCGAGAAACATCCAGTTCGTAAGGCTCCAGTTCATCCTCGCCCAATTCTCCGATGGGTCGAATCGTCCCATCAGGACCAGGTCTTCTTCACTGTTGCCCAGAGTGTTGAACTCAAGTCCCACGGTCCCCGTGAAGTTCGACCAGTCTCCGAGATGGTCGGCTTCAAGCATGATGATGGGAAGGAGGCACTCGACGCTGCTTTCCACCTGGAACAGGTTGTTCCGAACGAAGAGGTGCTGGTACCGAAGTCCCGCCACCAGGTCGAGGAAGAAGGATCCATTCTGTGCAATGTTTGCCGTCACATCTCCCGTGACGGACCAGGAATCCCCTTCGAACGCATCGATCAGGATGCCGAACTCATCGGCAACAAACTGGCTCCAGTCACCTGCAATACTCCATCGCATCCGATCCGTGCCGGGCAGTCTTGCATCGTACTTTCCAAAGAATGCATTCGATCGTTCGAAGTCGGAGGTGAGGTATGTCAACGACAGGGTGTCATCATTTCCCGTCAGTTGCGAGTGGAACAGGCCATATCGCTGTCGGAAGTAGCCTTCCTGCGATGTGCCTGTATTCGACAGTTCAACAAAGAGGGTAAGCGGCTTGTTCTCCCGTACCAGAAAGTCCAGTGATACCCCACCTGGTTGTGTGGAAGCTGCAACGGACGCCTCAACCGTACGGCCGGGATGTCGACTCAGATATAGGAAATACTCCTCGAGTTGTTTGCGCCAAAGAAGATCTCCCGGCGCTCCATCAGAGTTCCCTTTCAGCGGTGAATTTTTGATGATCTGCTCGTGGACGGGGTTGTTGATTCCAACTTCCGAATCCAGTCGGTCGCCAGCAGCGACTGTCCTGACCTCGGATATCCGGCCGACCGTCATGATGTAGGTGAGATTTAAATTCCATTCTGTTCGAAGATCCTGTCCAAGAGAATCCGCAGAAGCACTGATTTGTGACTGGTCGACCGTAACGAAGACGCCCATGAGCCCGTCCTGGATCAACTTTGCAGACAGGCTGGTTGAAATGGTTCCAAGCGCCGACGACCAGAAGGTTCCACCTCCAGTTGCATTGATCTCATTCAGCGAGGTCATGACGACGTGATCCGTCCTGGGCCCGATCCACCCCTCACTCGTCTTCGTCAACGCAAGCGGCATTGACAGGAGTGATTCCATTGACGGCAGGTCGGGGTGCTGGTGGTTCCACTTCAGTTCGAAGTTGGAAATCCCGTAGACGTATCCATCCTGGGACTCGGTCGGCGTGACATCGGCAGCCATGGATTGCGAAGCGCATGCGACAACCATGCAGGCAATGCTTGCGTACATCCTTGTCAACATTCCCATGGCCGGGTCCCCTGGAGAAATACCTGTCAGTCCCTACAGACTACATCGAGTTGCTCGACCTCTGGGCCCCCCCCGAGTGCATTTGAATTACCAACCCACGGTCATTCAGTGGGGGTTGATTATCGGCCTGGGCATGCAGGAAGGGGATTCTGGCCCGATTTCCGCCTCTCGCTTCAGGCCCCCCCGAAAGCAGCCGACGAGTGGATAGACCCGTGAAATCGGGCCTTACCGGGGCCGGTTTCCACATCCGAGGGGCAGGAATGAACTCGCGAACGATCAAAGCCATCCTGGCATGCTCGGCAATCGGAGTTGTACAAGGCTGTACTGCAACGACTGCAACGGTCATGCATGAACATGAACCTGTGCTCGTATCACTTGCCGTGATGGAAGATGGCGACTCGTTCACGCCCATGGTCGTCGAACAGTCGACGCACCCGCTGTGCGTCAGTGCCGGAGACGGCCTTGGCCAGTCCATTTGGGCATGGCACCTCTTCGTATCAGCTGAACCGGTCGAATACCTGGCGATTGTCGGATCCGACTGATTCAGCTCAACGGAACCTGGATTTCAACACATCGAGGGCCTTCTGTTCCCGCTGGTTTGATGCGGCTGCCCTGAGTTCATCAATTCGCTGTCGCACATATGCACTTCCACGAACTCGTTGAAGTGCCGGACCGAGCCGCTGCATGTCTCCAGAAGGGAACTCGGTCCGGACATTGTTGTCCAGCAGATCAACGAACATCGGCTCTCCGGGCTGGGAAAGGGTGTTGCCAAGAAGCGACCAGAGCATGTCGCGGTCCATCGAAGTCTTGTGTTCAAGCCGTTCAAACGCGCCCGCAAATCCCATTGTCTTACCTTCCCGGAAGAGCGAGCCCAATGCAGCTTTCGCCGAGGCAGGGCCATCGGCTCCTGCACCGGCGGACCTGTTCCAGAGATCAACGGCCACCGTGTCTGCGCCGAGGAGCGCCTGGAGCCTGATGGCCTCGGCAAAGTGTTCGTCGTCGGATAATTCAACAGCACGCTCTGCAGCGATGACCGCGGCTTCGGCAATGTCCGTCATCCCCGCACCATCTCCCGTAGACGCAATCTGCCGGAGCATTTTCTCCGGGGGGGCGCATCGCATGAACGGGTCACCGAATACGTTGATGCGCCAAGGGATGGACAACGCCCCTTCGCCGGGCCAGTATCGAACCGCTGCACCAAACGGGATCCCGCCAAGAAGGCGACTTGTCACGATGGTCGGTGGAACAAATCCACTGAGGAGGGGTTCATGTGAAGATCCTGCAATGGCGTAGACTCCGTTCTGCATCCACCTTCCCCCGACGCTCAGTCGATCCCCGGGGGTCTTCAGAGACCAGCTGTGCAGTAGGTAGAGTGCTGTAGGAGTATTGAGAACGGGGACTTCAAAGGGTGAGGCGCGATCCGTTCCAAGATCGAAGAAATCAGCATTCCCCTTGGATGTCATCATCGCCAGGTCGGTCGTAATGCCGGTTGCGCTGGTGGCTCGGAGCTCTTGAAGGGAAAGCATGTCATGATTATCCACCGTGAACTGGAAGGACTTATCGAGCCTTGCCGTTTCATCAAGTCGATAGGTGGCCCACTGCTCTTCATCCGGGTATGTATTTCCAAGCCAGACCTTTGTCCGAGGCAGAAAGTAACTGCACATTGCAGCAAAGATCGAGGATCGTTGTCCCCCGAAGATCATGCCGGCAAATCCCCATCTTGAGCCATCCATCCTTCGGCCCAAGCAATCGGTAATGGCCTTAGGTCCTTCAAATACTTGTGAAGGCATGCCTTCAGGCAGTTCGCCGGCATTGAATACACAACGGGCAGGAAGCGTTCGGCATACGGTTATGAGATCGATAGCGTCACCGATCTCTTCCCAGCTCTGGCCCGTTGAAGCCACAAGCCTGTTGACTTCCTTGATGAGTTCTCGAGCCTTCGACTGGTTGAGGGTCTCATTCAACTCGCCCCAATCACCATCAAGCCAGCAGATGTACTGCCCATGGCTGGCTGCAAGAGCAACCGCCGCGGTCCAGGCGGGATCCTGGATGGAGGTGAACACGACTCCGATCGGGATGAACTTTCTTTCATTGAATGCCTGCGAACCGGTGGTCGCTTCTGACCTATCGAGACGCCAGGCACGTGCGACGACTTCTTCGATCATCCTTTTTCGCTCATCGTGATTCGGGGGCAGTTTTCCGATCGATTCACGACTGAAGATCACCTCGGGCTTGTAGGCCCTCACGAACATTGGTGCATAGAAGTCATCTTCAAGGAGCACAGGCCATCGATTGTGCTTCGTCCATTTTCCAAGTTCATCAAGATAGGTCGCCGCATCTGGAACAAGCACGACCTGGCTCGAGATCGGGAACGCGCCCCGGATCAATGCAGTCCGCATCGACATCCGGGTGGGCCAATCGACTCCCGGCCGAAACCCACCTGGAAGCCTTTCTGGTGGGGACGGTTTCGGCGGGTCGTCTTCCTGAGTCGCCATGGACCCTGAAGAGAGGCAGAGAATCGTGATCAGAAGGGTGCGAAGCAGCATGGGACAAGTCTATGTGGGGGGGGCCTGCAGGTGTCAAACAAGCATCAGTTCCATTCAGGTTGACGTTCAGCCGATCAGGTTTCTTGCACTGGATTACACTCTCCACCCTCCAATGTCGACCTCATTCAGGATCATCTCCCTTGGGACACTTGCCTCCCACCCACTCTGGACCGAAACCTCCGATCCACGGACACCACATGCAACCACGACGCTGATCACTTCAGGTGACCAGCAGGTCCTCGTCAATCCCTCGTTGCCACCACCCGTGCTGGATGCACGTCTCAAGGAACGCTCGGGTATCGGGCTCCCGGGCGTGACTGATGTCTTCTTGACGAGTTTCTACCCAGACCACCGCCGAGGCCTTGCTGGCCTTGAACATGCCTCCTGGCTCATGGCGGAAGCAGAGTGTGAGGCCATGGAGTCATTCTTGGTACATGAACGTGCAGAGGCGGAGTCGCACCAGGACACGGAGCGGCTTGTTCTCATCAATGACGAGCATCAACTCCTTGAACGCGTGAAGATCGCTCCTGATTCAATAGCGGATGGAGTTGATCTGTTTCCGCTTCATGGTGTTTCCCCGGGTTGTTGTGGCCTGCTCCTGCCGCAGCCGAGAAACACGATCCTGGTATGCGGAGACGCGGTGGCTACGATCGAGCACTACGAACGCGGAATGGTCTTGGAAGACTGCTGGGACAGGAACAGGGCAATTGAATCATTCAAGGAAGCGGTTGAAATTGCCGACCAGCTTGTTCCCGGGCGGGACAACCTCATACATACCTGAGTTCTTTATCGAGAACAGGCACCCGCAATTGCCACGGCCCTGCAGATGCAGGGCCGTGGAGTGCACACGGAAGCGTGGTCCCATGGGGAAAGGAAGGGTGGGATTGCGTGGGTTGCAATCCATCGAGAGAGAGAAGGGAGATTGTCCGTGACCCGGTATGTCCTGGTCCGACAATCGGTTCAGGGGGCTTGGGCCTGCTTCCTTATGTGTTCATTGGCACAGTCCAATTCACATTGCTCCACACCAAGCGGACATCGTGATTTTTGGCCTGTGGAAGGTCGTTTCCTGCGCATTGCGCAGGTTGGTTGACCTGCCCGGGGTACCATGTTCCCCGGAGACCTTTTCTTGACGGAACATCTTGCGATCTATGCCGGTTCATTCGACCCCATCACGAAGGGGCACCTCGATGTACTGCAACGTGCACGGGGCATGTTCGACAGGATGATCCTGGGGATCGGTCACAATCCAGACAAGCCGACGCTCTTCTCCTTCGAGGAACGAGAGACCATGGCCAGGACTCTTGTGAATGAACTGGGTGATGGTGCCGGGAAGGCCCCGGTGAGTGTCCATGCCTACGACGGACTGACTGTTGATTTTGCCAAGGTCATGGGTGCAACGGCGTTGGTCAGGGGGATAAGAAATGTCACGGACCTGGCCAGCGAGTGTCAACTTGCCATCACCAATCGACAGGTTGCAGATATCGAAACGGTCTTCATTGTCACGGGAGAGGAGTATGCCTTCACCTCCTCCGGTCTCATCCGCCAGATTGCCGGGCTCGGGGGAGACCTCGACCGCTTGAGGAAGATGGTTCCCGACTTGGTGATAGATCGACTGCGTGAACTCCAGGTGTCACCGGATTCACCCCTGCACCAGATGGCCAGGGACGTTCACGTAGAGTGATCCGCCGTACGACTGCAGGCTCAGCGGACCAGGTGTTCGAGTCCTGCGCTGTGCAGGATCATCTTAAAGTTGTCCGAGAAGACGAAGTTGTGCTCGGGAAAATCGATGCCTGCCATGTTCTGATCAATATGACTGAACATCAGGTCAATGCAGCCGATCGGTTCCCAGCCTTCATCTTCGATCCCGTTTGATCTGCGTTCAATGATCCCCGTCGTTGCTGCACCACCCGCATCGATTCGTTCGATGGTCGCATCGAATCGAATGGTCTGTCCAGGGAACACGTCCGCTTCGATCCGGGCCCGTGCGATCTTGGCAAGAATCACTTTTTCGGTGAACCCGTTGACGGACCCCACGAGGATGCCGGCGGTCTGAGCCATGCCCTCGATGATCAAGGTCGCTGGCATGAGCGGCTGTGCATCTAGCGAGTCGGTTGCCGGGAAGTGATCGTGGAGATGATCTTCGGACAGCGAGATGCTCTTGACAGCGACCATTCGCTTTTCGGGCTCAAACTCAATGATTCGATCGATCCACATCCAGCGCATGTCATGCCTCGCTGCATCGGGCGTCCTGCCCGGGGGGAAAAACTCAGGCTGCGGCACGTTCAAGCTTGTTGGAAACAAATGTCACGAGCGAGGACACCGTAATGAGGTCGGCGACCTTCCCGAGATCCGGGTCGGCGCTGAACGCCGAGAAATCGATGTGCGGCATTCGATCCTTGAGCATGGCCAGGCCTGATTCGGTGAACTTGCCATCACTCACCCAGTCATCATTCTCCATGAGGTTCTCTGGGAAGAGTTCGCCCTGCGAGATCTTGAAGGGAACCTCATCGGTTGAGAATGACTTCTCAAGGCGGAAGACGATGTCGAGGAAATCAATGGACTCGGCGCCGAGATCGGCAGTCAGGCTGGCGTTCTCGGTAATCTCATCCTCGTCGGCGCCCAGGGCTTCCACAAGCACCATCTGGACATTGGTGAAGATCTCGTCCTTGCTCATGGACATCGTTGGACACTCCAAGTGAGGCGAACTGGCTCGCGGGCCAAGTCCACTAGGTGTAGATCATGCCGTCGGCGTATCGCGGACGGGCCGCATTGTAAATCGTCCGGACAGAACTGTCTCCCCGTCCTTCTCGCCCCCGCTGAGAGTTCCCTTTCCACGGAATTTCCATCCACCCGACTCCTCTTCTCCGAGCAGTTCGACATCGACTTCAAGGGTTTCACCAGGCTTGACCATGGCCCCATATTTGAGGGCCTTGACCTCCCCAAGAACGAGCCGTTCGAACCCTCTCGCTTCCAGCAGCCGTCTTGCTGCCTGGACAAGAACCTCGATCATCAGGACACCGGGAAGGATCGGAAAGCTTGGAAAGTGATCTGCGAGGTATTCCTCCTCGGCCCGAACCAGCTTGGAAGTCCGGATCCTGTCTTCGGACTGTTCTATCACGTTGTCCAGAAAGGTGAACTGCATGAAATGCCTTTGCCAGTTGAGGTGATCGTGGGCGGGCATGGTACCGAGCCCCGGGCCGGTCATGAGCACCACGGTGGACATTGGCGGAGATCGTCATTGAAGGCTATCCTACGCGGCTTGCGAGGGAGTCCCAGAAGGGCTCCAGGACCTGTTTCAAACCCTTGATATTCCACAGGATTACGCCATGGGCAGCACCGGCACCATCGTCCAGGTCATTGGATCGACCTTTGACGCGAAATTCCCCGAGGATGGACTTCCCGACCTGTACAACGCTGTCACCATCGAGCTGGATTTCGCTGGTGAGCAGTCCACGCTCGTTGGAGAAGTAAGCAAGCACCTTGGTGGAGGCAATGTCAGGTGTGTTGCTCTTGGATCTACGGATGGCATGAAACGTGGCCAGGCATGCAACGATACCGGCAGCTCGGTATCGGTTCCTGTTGGCGAGGAAGTTCTTGGTCGGGTCTTCAACCTCCTCGGTGAACCGATTGACAACCGTGGGCCTGTTGCAGCCGAGAGGCGTCGCCCGATTCACTCCCCCCCCCCGAGCCTGGACTCATTGAATCCCAGGACCGAGATTCTCGAGACCGGCATCAAGGTCGTTGATCTGCTCTGCCCATTCGTCCGCGGCGGCAAGATCGGCCTGTTTGGCGGTGCTGGCGTAGGCAAGACGGTCATCATCCAGGAGATGATCGCCCGTGTTGCACGTGAGTTCGGCGGCTACTCCGTATTCTGCGGTGTCGGTGAACGTACCCGTGAGGGCAATGACCTTTGGCGCGAGATGCAGGAAGCCGAGTACACCGATGAAAAGGGAAACACAGCCCATGTCATCGACAAGGTGGCCATGGTCTTCGGCCAGATGAACGAGCCTCCCGGCGCACGTCTCCGCGTTGCACTCTCCGGACTGGCCATGGCAGAAGATTTCCGAGATACCTCCGGGAAGGAAACCCTTGTCTTCATCGACAACATCTTCCGATTCACACAGGCGGGTTCCGAGGTGTCGGCACTGCTCGGGCGAATGCCTTCTGCCGTGGGATACCAGCCGACTCTTTCAACGGAGATGGGCGAACTGCAGGAACGCATCACCTCGACGAGTTCCGGGGCAATCACCTCGGTCCAGGCCATCTATGTTCCAGCTGATGACCTGACTGATCCTGCTCCGGCAACGGCATTCACCCACCTTGATGCATTCGTTGTTCTTGAGCGTGGCATTGCAGAAAAGGGTATCTACCCGGCTGTTGACCCGCTGTCCTCCTCCTCGAGCATTCTCGATCCGCAGATTCTTGGAGAGCGGCACTACAGCTGTGCTCGTCGAGTCCAGCAGATCCTTCAGCGATATCGCGATCTCCAGGACATCATCGCCATTCTCGGTGTTGATGAACTGGCCGAAGAGGACAAGCTCGTCGTGAATCGTGCTCGCCGCATCGAGCGATTCCTCAGCCAGCCCTGCTACGTGGCTGAACAGTTCACGGGATTCCCGGGAATCACGACGCCGCTTGAGGAAACCATCGATTCGTTCGAACGATTGTGCGAGGGCGAAGGAGACGATCTTCCGGAATCGGCCTTCATGTACGTCGGCAACCTTGCTGACGCGAAGAGAAAGGCCGAGGAAATGGCAGCCGCAGTCGCCTGACCGGCGTATAAATGAACATGCAGCCGCCCCCCGGGAACCGGGGGGCGTTCATTTTTGAGTACCCTGTTACGCAGCCTTCCCCTCCAGTTGTTCCCACCCATGGAAAGGGGCATCAAGATGAACCTGTTCACTGCCGTACTGGTACCTGCCACCATTACCTTCGCTGCATCATTGTCTGGATGTGATGTTCAATCCTCCGATGCCTCGGCTGGCAACGTGTCGACGGTCACCTCTCCAGCCGAAGCTGCCCCTGCTCCTGCCTCGGCCCCCGAACCAAAACCGGAACCCAAGCCGGAACCTGAGCCGGAGCCAAAGCCGGAACCCAAGCCGGAGCCTGCATCAAGCGGTCCGGTGGTTGCTGATCTGCCTGGTGGCGCCATCATCGGCGACGGCACGATGAAAGAACTTGCCAGTGGGCTGTGGATCGGAACCGTCAAGGAGTCCAAGAGTGAAGATGCTCCGGTTCTGGCGGATGACGCCAGGGGGGTTTCAATCCAGATGGAGGCATGGAATATGCATGGTGATCATGCACATGGAATAATCCCTGCCCGTGAAATGGTCATGCCGTTCGATGACAAGATGGTCTTCGCCGGCTGGACGGGTGCTCTTGGTGGTATGAAACTCGGGTCAACCAGGAAGATCTGGGCTCCCCCCGGATCCGAGATCAGCAAGCAGCTCAGTAATCCGGGCAGCCCCATCGTGCTTGAAATCACGCTTAACGGGATCGATGAGTTCATCACACTTCCCGAGACGTTGCCTGGGGCCGACATCGGTGAAAGCAAGATGCAGTCCAGTGAGACCGGGCTGAGCTGGTATGACGTCGTCGTCGGGGACGGGCCTTCGCCGAGTCCCACTGACAGTGTGAAGGTGCATTACACAGGCTGGCTGGTCAATGACCTGAAGTTCGATTCCTCCGTTGATCGGGGTGTTCCCTTTACGGTCAACATGCAGGGGGGCGTCATTGCCGGTTGGCTTGAAGGCCTGAAGACGATGCGTGTTGGCGGGACTCGCAAATTGATCATTCCCGCGGAACTCGCCTACGGGTGGAAGCCATCCTCGGGCCCGATTCCAGCAGGCGCGACCCTTATCTTCGATGTGGAGATGGTCGAGATCGTCGGCCCGGACGTGCCAGCCGGAGACGGAGGGAAGTAATCAACCTGGTTTCCAGCATCCTGATCGGGCTTGCGCTTACGTTGCAGGCCTGTACGCAACCAGCATCCAGCAGTCCTGGGCAGGCAAGGCCACTGTTCAATGGGAAGGACCTAGAGGGTTGGAAGGGCCTGTTCGGGAACCCCATCTCGCGAGCAGCGATGACTCCTGCCGAACGTGCCGAGGCGCAGGCCGCGGCTGATGTTCGCATGCGAGAACACTGGTCGGTTGTTGATGGAGTGCTCGTGTTCGATGGCGGGGGCGACAGCCTCGTTACGGTCGATGACTATGAGAACTTTGAACTGGTAGTGGATTGGAAGATCAAGCGCGAAGGTGACAGCGGCATCTACCTGCGAGGTAGCCCACAGGTGCAGATCTGGGACAACCCTATTGGTTCAGGTGGTCTCTACAACAACCAGGCGAATCCCTCGGAACCCTTGGTCGTGGCAGACAATCCCGTTGGAGAGTGGAACACCTTCCGAATACGGATGATCGGCGAACGAGTGAGTATTTGGCTCAACGGGCAACTGGTCGCGGATGATGTCGTCCTGGAGAATTACTGGGACCGATCGCAGCCGATCTTTCCTCGCGGACCCATCGAGTTGCAGAATCATGGCAACACGCTGTATTTCAGGAACATATCGGTTCGTGAACTTTGAAAGCCAGGATCCCCATTAAGTACAGGGGATTCCCGGGGCCGTTCATTCCCTATCGTCCGATTGCAGCACAACCGAACCACCCATTGATCTTCTGCCTGATGTTCCTGCTGACTGTGCCCATCATTGTCCTTTCGCTCCTCTTCTTCTCCGATGTGACCATGGGTCCTCAGTTCATCATCATGGGCTCGGTCTTGGCCATTGGGACGTATTTCTGGCGGACCCGCTGGAAGCGACGACTTGTTCGCCACCAGTGGCTGTTGTGCCTCCAATGTGCCTACCCGTTGGACATGCTGCCTCCTGAGGGCCGGTGTCCCGAGTGCGGCAAGCCCTACAACCAGGCATCTACTTCATGGGGATGGCGTGTGCTCTGCAACCAGTGGACCGTAGACATGGATCCACCCCCGCCGCTCCCTCCGAAGTCGACTGAAGGCTAGGACTCAGTGCAACGTCTTGATCGAGATGTTCCTGAAAGCGACCAGGTCGCCGTGCCCGAGGAAGCCGATGTGGCCTTTCGTGCGGGCAAGCCCGGGATGATCGTGGCCGTCGATGGTGCCATCACGACTCACTTCGTCGAGATCGACATCCAGGATCACGTGTCCATTGAGTGTCACCTTGATATGGCGTCCGTCAACAAGCACTTCCTGCCAGTTCCACTCGCCGGGTGTTCTCTGGAATCCACGTTCCGCAGCAGCAACTCCATAGACCGATCCGTGGTACTGCCACGGTTTCAGGTTGGCCCACTTCTCGTGCGTGTTTTCCAGAATCTGCAGTTCAATGCCGGCGTACGCGGCATCTCCGGTGAGGGGTGAACGAATCCCAAGTCCATTGTTGGCTCCCGGGGTCAACTTGAACTGGAAGCGGAGAATGAAGTTCGCATATTCATTCTGCGTGTACAGGTTGCCAAGGTGTTCTCCCGGCTCAGGAATACGGGACTTGATCTCGCCGTCCACGACGACGTACCCATTCGTGTCACCGGTCCAACCTTCAAAGTTCCTGCCGTTGAAGAGTGAAACAAAGCCATCGTCCGCCTTGGGGCTGTTGCAGCCGACCAGGAGAGCGGCGAGAAGCATGAGCAGCGTGGTTCGGATCATCCGGGCATTCTAGCGGACACTCCTGCTAGCCTGTCTGCATGGAGTCCTTTGACATCATCGTGGTCGGGGTCGGGGCCATGGGCTCGTCGGCCTGCTGCCACCTTGCTCGGCGAGGCGTGAAGGTGCTCGGTCTTGAGCAGCATTCAATCCCACATGATCTTGGCTCATCCCACGGCCAGTCCCGCATGATCCGCTGCGCCTACTACGAGCACCCGGACTATGTTCCCTTGCTCCTTCGATCCTGGACGCTGTGGGAGGAACTCCAGGACGAAGCAGGTCGCGACCTGCTCTTTCCAACAGGCGGTCTCTACATGGGTCCGGCCGGGTGCGAGTTCGTCGAGGCCAGTCGACAGGCGGCCTCGGAGCATGGCCTTGAGTACGAGTCCCTGGATCATGCCCAGCTCGCCGATCGATTTCCGCAGTTCCAGTTGCCGGAGAGCTTCATCGGGATGCATGAGACGCAGGCGGGATTCCTTGTTCCGGAATGGTGCATCGAGGAGCACGTTCGACTGGCCAGGGAGCATGGCGCGGACATCCGGGAAGGCGAACCCGTCGTCGATTGGTCGGCGGGAGCCAACTCTGTTCAAGTTCAGACACCGAGGGGAACATACGAAGCATCGCACCTGGTTCTCAGCGCAGGCGCGTGGATGCCCTCGTTGTCACGTGCAGATCTTCCACTGCAGGTGACTCGGCAGGTCTTGGGGTGGATGCATCCGGATGATCCAGGTGCCCTTGCACTGGGCTCACTGCCCGTGTGGGCCATTGATACGGCCGGCGTGGGGCAACTTTACGGCTTCCCTGTTGCAACGGACGCAGGCCTGCCTGGCCCGGCAGGTTTCAAGGTCGCAATGCATGCAGCCGGGGAGCGGGATGATCCAGACACGATCAATCGTGATGCTGAGCTTGGTGACGAAGCGTCCTTTCTGGAGCATGTCACGAACTGGATTCCAACTGCAGGAAGCCGTATTGAGACCATGCGTACCTGCATGTATACGAACTCACCGGATGAGCATTTCATCATTGACCGTCATCCCGAGCACGAACGGGTCACCGTGGCCACGGGCTTCTCGGGCCACGGGTTCAAGATGTCGAGCGTGATTGGCGAGATTCTTGCCGACCTCTCGACGAATGGCCGCACCGATCACCCCGTCGACTTTCTCCGCATGCGTTGAAGTCAACCAATTCCAGCAGAGCAGGGTTGATTGGAACCATGAGGCACCCTGCGAGGCTCCCCAGGCCAAACAATATTCACAAGCGGATACCATCAAGCCATGGCAACCGATTCAGTAGAAGACAACCAGTCCAGCGGTGCCGATGCCAGGACCCCGACGGACCTGCCTGCCTTGTCTTCAAAGCCCAGGGGTGCCAATGTAAAACTCCTGCTGGGAGTTCTCCTGCTCGGGGTGGGTGGAACATTTATGTTCTGCCTCATCCTGACCTTTCTTCCACCGGGTTGGTACGACCCACCTGCATCCAACGACCCCGATGCGGTTCAACTGGCGGAACAGGCCGAGTTCAGGTTGGTCGAGGAGTTGCAGAAGATCCGTGCACAGGGTGAACCCTGGCGACTTCGAATACCTGACAAGGCTGTCAACGCATGGCTGGCCCTGCGACTCCAGGATTGGTTGGCACATGACGATCGTCCCCCGTGGCCGGAGTTCATCACGGTGCCCCAGGTACATGCGACCTCGTCAGGCATCATCGTCGCAGTCGGGCTGGTCAAGCACGGTCGTGTCACCAGCATTCTCGGTATGAAGGTTCTGCCAACGATCATCGAGGGCAATATTGTTCTTTCCATCAATGGCGGCTTGCTCGGACGGCTGCCTGTTCCAACACCCCCCTCGACCCTCCTGGAACCTCTTCGCAACGCTGCTGCAGAAGGTGATGATGCTTCAGGTTTCGTCGTGGAGTACCTGCTGGATGGCAAAGAATTCCCCGCCTTGCTTGAACTGATCGATGACCGCATCGTGGAGATTGACGGGGTGTTGCTCGGGGATGGAGATATCACCATCACTGCACGGACACTCCCACCCCCCGGTTCGTAACCCGACTCTGCTACCATTGGCGTTCTTCCCCGGGTGCCGAGGAACCTCCAACCATGCCGCAACTCACCATCAATGGCCAAAAAATCGGCTTCGAGGACGGACAGTCGATCCTCGAAGTGGCCTTGTCGAGTGAGTTGGAGATTCCACATTACTGCTGGCATCCGGGCTTGTCGGTCGTTGCCAGTTGTCGGATCTGCCTTGTGGAAGTGTGGGCACCGAACCCCCGAAACGACAACAAACTTGAAGCCATTCCCAAGTTGCTTCCAGCATGCCAGACACCGGCAACGGATGGGCAGGTGGTCCATACCGATTCTCCAAAGGCAACGGCAAACCAGCGAGCCGTCATGGAGTACCTCCTGATCAACCACCCGGTGGACTGCCCTGTCTGCGACCAGGCGGGCGAGTGCACCTTGCAGGACTACGCCTACAGGTATGGCCGATCCGCAAGCCGATTCGAGGAAACGAAGATCAAGCAACCCAAGAAGGACCTTGGGCCGGACATCCTGCTGTACAGCGACCGATGCATCATGTGTTCCAGGTGTGTCCGCTTTACACGTGAGGTCACCGGGACCTGCGAACTCATGGTCGAAGGCAGGGGCGCACAGGAGTCAATTGACGTCTTCCCGGGACGTGCACTCGACAACGAGCTCAGTGGAAATGTCATCGACCTCTGCCCGGTGGGCGCACTGCTCGACAAGGACTTCCTCTTCCAGCAGCGAGTGTGGTATCTCACCCGTACACCATCGATCGACGGCCTGACCAGCGGTGGCGACAACATCAGTGTGGAGCATAACCACGGCATCGTCTATCGGATCAAGCCTCGGACGAACCTGGAGGTCAACACCTGGTGGATTTCAGACGAGATCCGCTGGGGATGGAAGTTCATACATGATGAATCACGCAGGCGCATGCCCAGTGTCCGCGGGCTTGACCCCCATGACCCGCAGCAGGCCGACCTGGCCTGGAAGAGTGCAACCGATGCCGCCTTGTCCGGCATGCAGAACACGCACATTGGCGCGCTCATCAGTCCGATGCTCGGCTGCGAAGACGCCTGGCACCTGGCGAGGCTGGCGAAAGCAATCGACCCGGATGCGGTGCTTGCCATCGGTCCAGTCCCGATTGATGGCGAGGACAAGACTTTTCCCGGTGGGTACACCTTGCGAGCGGAGAAGGCGCCCAATGCCAGGGGCGTCCGTCGAGTACTCGAATCCTTCGGCGACGAGATTCTCGATGCAACTGCCTTCGAAGAACTTCTGGCCTCCGGCGGAGGTCCTTCATCACTGCTCCTGACCGGAAACTACCCCAGCGCCTGGGTGACGGAGTCCCTTGAACGTGCACTGGGCGATCGCTTCGTTGTCCTGCTGGACACCATGCCCAATCGTCTTGAAGAACGTGCCGATGTCTTTCTTCCGGCGGCGACGTGGATGGAGAAGAGCGGAACATTCGAGAACGTCGACGGTCGTCTCCAGGCATTCGAACGGGCCATCGACCCGGTGGACTACTGCAAGAGCGAGGCCCAGGTGGCACTCGATCTGCTTGGCCATCGCGATGGTTCGAAGCCGGAATGGTTCAACGCAGTCATGACACGCCAACAGATGGCGACTGAACCGGCGCTGAAGATGTTCCTTGATGAGGTCCATCACCCCGAGGTGACGGCCCCGGTCGAATCCGACATGGAAATGATCGATCTGTAAGTCGCCAGCCATATCCAAAGAGCAGCGAAAGGCATGGCCATACTCCTGCGGGCAGGAGACGCGTGAGCCCGTTGGATCAACTTGATGCGTCGTCGGCCAGAACCACGATGCACCCCGCTGGCATGGCGATCAATACCCCGTAGAGCACGGAGAAGGCGGCCAGTGAGAGGCCGGTGGTCATCGTGTGGAACGAGCCGTTGCCAAGAAACAGGATGCACAGGCCGATCGTTGCGCCGCAGAGTCCAGCCAGAGCGCTGCAGCGGGCAAGTTGCCAGAGCCAGTCATCGATCGTCTCAAGTGGCGCCAGGAACCGGGAAAGATGAAGCAATGCGAGTGCAACACCTCCCACCAGGAGGAGGCTGGATGTTGCGATGAGGTTCTGTCCATGCAGGGCGTCCATCAGGGTTGCAATGCAGATGGCCGAATAGGCCCCGATCAACGCCATTGGCATGACGCGGATCCCGGTCATGGAATCACCAGTGGCATGGTCTGGGGTGTCGAGCGTGTCCTGGGGTGTGGTCATGCAGTTCAGTGCCTTGCAGGGGAGAACGTTCTCTTCTCAATACGCTTCGTTCATGAAGGAAGATCCCGAAACGGGCCAGGGTTATTCAAAAACACACGAAATCGCCCCACAGGCATGCCCAGCATCGTTTCGTTCGACTTCGATGATCATCGAGCAGGGTGTCATTCCCCGATGGGCACAGGTATCCTGTGTCGCATGTCGACCGCGACGTGGACATCTTCCGGTCACCTGCTGGGCCTCGAGGGACTTACCCGGGAACAGTTTCATTCGATTCTTGATGATGCCGAATCCTTTCTCCCGGCTGTGCAGGGAATCACGGATATGGGTGATGTGCTTTCAGGAAGGGTTGTTGCCAACCTCTTCCTGGAGAACTCGACGAGAACCCGCGTGAGTTTCTCCGTTGCCGCCAGGAGGCTCGGAGCGGATGTCGTTGATCTTCTCGGCAGTACCTCTAGTGCATCGAAGGGTGAGAGCCTCGTCGACACGGCAACGAACATCGCGGCCATGGGCGTGGACGGCCTGGTGGTCCGTTGCAGCGAGTCCGGGGGCGCGGCGCTCATTGCAGAGCATGTGAACATCCCCGTACTCAACGCAGGCGATGGCCGACACGAACACCCGACACAGGGCCTGCTTGACCTGCTCACCATGACTCGCCACCTGGATCGAAGGGATCTGGATGATGTCACGGTTGCGATCGTCGGGGATATCGCCAGCAGCCGGGTTGCACGATCAAACATCCATTCCCTGACCACCTGTGGAGCGAATGTGCTCCTTGTCGGTCCCGAGTCACTTGTTCCCACGGAGTTTGAATCGATGGTGTCTCCTGGACCAGGCAGCGGTACGGTTCGGATCAGTCATGACCTTGATGCAGTGCTCGACCAGATCGACATCATCATGATGCTGCGAGTCCAGTACGAGCGACATGACGGCGAAGGCATGCCAGACGATTACCGGGAGCGTTTCGGCCTGGATGTTCAACGAGCCGATCGTCTTGGCCCCGGCGTTCCGGTCCTGCATCCAGGACCGATCAATCGTGGCTTCGAGTTGGCGCACGAAGTTGCTGACGGCGAACGCAGCCTGATCCTTGAGCAGGTTGCGAATGGTGTTGCAGTTCGAATGGCGGCCCTGGCCGGGCTGCTGGGTTGAACTCGATCAGAGTCCCCAGTTGGCGATGACAAGGAGCAGGTCGACGACGTTCACGTTGCCATCCCCGTCTATGTCGGCCGTGCAGTTGCTGGTGCAGCCCCAGTCCCCGATGACAAGCAGAAGATCATTGACGTCGACTTCACCGTCCTGGTTGATATCCGCCGGGTTGAACGTCGGGTTGATCTCGATCACCTGGCTGTCCATGATGATGGGGGTACTCATGTCCCTGGCGACCCAGGCGTCGTAGGCGACATGTCCTGGGTTCACCCCTTCTTCATCGGTGGGAGCCGTATCCCGGAGGAACTCCATGTACTCCTTCGTGGACGCCTGGTACATGAGCGTCACGAGGGCTTCCTCCGTGTCCGCTGGAATGGTGTAGTAGGTTTCGTCCCAGTGCTGGTAGTCCGCGTACGTAGCTCCCACAGGTGATGCCTTGATCTCCTCGAACGCTGCATTGGTGAATCCCGCGGGCGGGATGCGATTGTCCTTCAGAATCGTATTGGCGAGTGTCACATGGAATGTTTCACCCTCGGGCATTCCCGTCGCTGTCGCCATCTCGGTATCCAGGCCGATCTTCATCTCGTAGACCTTGGTGCCGACCAGGTCCGTATCAGCCGTGATGTAGTCGTATCCACCGTATTCCTCGATGATCGATCCGCCGACATCCAGGAACTGGATGTTGATCCACATGCGTCGACCCTCGGGGAACCCCGTGGGCAACTTGTGCCCCGACCAGTTCGTGATCGTGACACGCAGTTCATCGTCGATGACATCCAGGTCCATGTCCGAGGCTGCAGCCATGAATGCCTCGGTCTGGGAAATCTGTCGATCAACGGATTCATCCGTAAGACCGGTGTAGGCATTTCCATCAATGTCATAGATGTCATGCACGGCACCGATGACCCAGTTGTTGGCACCAACGAATGCATGATCAGGGATGTCCGGGCTTGTTCCGACTTCCTCGATGTACCAGAAGATGCAGGATCCCCCGTAGTGCTTGGGCATGTGGCAGTCCTGGCATGAGGACATCGAGGTGCCGGGATCGATGTCACCACCGAACCGTCCATCCGGAAAGTACACGCCGCCATTGGCGAAATCACTTCGTTCCCACTCGCTGAAGGTTCGCTGCTCGGGGAACATGTCGTGAACGCCCTGTGTCGGGTGGGCTGTGTCAACCGCATTCAGGTCATAGCTTCCATCAGGCTGCAGGTCGAAGACGGGGTTGCTCAGGTCGTGGCAGGATGCGCAGAACGAACCTTCATCGTGATGCGGTGAAACGAGGATGTCGGCACCATGCATGTTTACGCCCCAGTCCGCCTCGGGACCACGGCGTGTATCCGTCGGGTCGAAGATGAAACGACCATTGCCCGGTTCGTCCGGGTAGGTTCCAGCGTTGACAAGTGCCTGGAGGATGTCGTAATCCTGGGATGGATTTTCGAAACTGGTGATTGGATCAACCACCCTGTGGCAGAAGTGGCAACTGACCGCATCCAGATCGTCTGGCAGGATGAACTCTGACATGTCACCTGTTGAGGATCGGCCACTGCCCCAGGCCATGGGCGCATGGCACCGGATGCAGTACTCCCCCGAGCCGGTGGCATCCTGGTTCGAGATTGCCAGCGCAGCATGCCAGACGGGATCTCGTGCAGACTGCGCCATCAGGCTCGTTGCCCAGGTGTCATAGGGTCCCGTCACTTCAAGGGGGTTGTCATCGCTCTCACCAAGGGCATGGCAGTTGAGGCAGTTGAAGAAGCTGATCTGGAACTCGTGAAATGGAGCTCCATCAGGTGTGTCTGGTCGCGGCTGGGTGCCGGGCTGGAAGAAATCGTTTGCTGTTGTCGGCAATGGGAGCAATCCGCGATGGGGAGTCGAGGGATGCTCCTGGGTTCCGGTCTGCGCGGGGCGATCCCTCCCTTCTGCACTGGCAGCGAGGGCTACAGCCATGATCGCCAAGGCGATCCAGGTAGCTGACCGGTTTCTTCGCATCTATTGCGTGCCCTTCCCCGACCCTTCCAAGCCGTCTGAAGCCACTGAAATGTACTCCAGGAGTCCCCCCGGTCAATGCATTCTTTCCCCCAAAGCAGGTCTTGGAAGGCCCTGTTGCCCTCACAAGCTGCACTGGAGCCTCGGAAGCACACTGGATAGACTTCTCGTGTGCTGAAACGCTGGTGTATTTTCGGACCCTTCTCCCTGTGCCTTTACCTGTTTCTGGTGGGTTGTGCAGGTTCAGTGGGTCCTGATTCGCTGACCATTCCTGCAGGGCAGTATACGGACGCATTCAATGCGGCCTTGGAAGTGGCGAGGGCGAACGGGATGGATCCGATTCTTCGCGATCGACGCAATGGGATCATCGAAACCGACCCCATCATTGCTGGAACACTCCTTGAACCCTGGTATCCCAATACAGCCAACCTGGCCCAGGGGGTTGAAAACACGCTGTCGCAGTACAGGATGAAGGCGAGATTCGAATTCATTCCTGCAGGCATTCTGCCGGACACCGGCAGATCAACTGCGCCGGACCTGCTTGCCCTGGGTACCGAGCCAGTTGACCTGACCATGTCGAAGGAGCCACTCGAGTTGAGAGTGCAGGTATTCAGGGAGCGTCGTCATACGGTCGGGCAGCGGTTGCACACATGGTCACGCCAGTTGCACAGCAACACCCGTCATACATTTGATGACGAGGAATGGGAAGAAACCTCAACCGTGTTCTGGACACCCGAAGCACGAGATCCTGCTGCAGAGCGTCGTTTCCTCTCGCAGGTTGCCAGGGATCTTTCCCTTCCCCAGGAAGATCAGCACATGGCTTCCGAATCCCCCTCCCCATCTCGCTGAACCATCCAGCACCTATTGAGGGTCCAGGCTGTCTCATGTCCTCCTCGAGGAGTTGAGTCGTTGAAGTCGCCTATCATGGCGGCCGATGCAACGACGGAGCCTGGTTCCCCATCTGCTGCTCGCTGGACTGTTCGCGTTCTTTGCGGCCTTCCTCCTCTATCCAATCTGGTTGACCATCGCTTCCGGCTTCGAGTCCAGTGATGGGGGGTTCACCCTCTACCACGTATTCGACGTCTTTCGCGACGAAGCCACCAGGCGAGGACTGTTCAATGCACTGGGCATCGCCGTTGCAACGACGATCCTGAGTCTCATCATCGGGCTGCCCCTGGCTGTCCTCGCTGCGAAATTCGACTTTCGTGGCAAGGGCGTGATGAGTGCACTCATCCTGGTTCCCCTCATCCTTCCACCATTCGTCGGAGCCATCGGCCTGCATCACCTGCTTGGCCGAACAGGCGCGATCAACACGCTCCTGATCGACATTGGTTTCATCGAGCAGGGCGTGGACTTCATCGGGCAGGGCGGATTCTGGGCGATCGTCTTCGTCGAGGCGCTTCACCTCTATCCAATCCTCTACCTGAATGCGACGGCAGCGCTGGCGAACCTCGACCCGGCACTCGAGGAGGCTGCTGAGAATCTCGGCGCATCACCATGGCGACGTTTCAAGGACGTGGTACTTCCCCTGATCCGACCAGGACTCTTTGCAGGGGCGACGATCGTCTTCATCTGGTCATTCACGGAACTTGGAACACCGTTGATGTTCAACTACCAGGACGTCACCCCGGTCCAGATCTTCAACGGCATCAAGGAGATGGCGGCTTCAAAACAGCCCTATGCGCTGACCGCGGTTCTCCTCCTCTGCGCCGTGGGCTTCTATGTTCTTGGCAAGCTCGTCTTCGGCGGGAAGGCCTACGCGATGTATGCCAAGGCATCGATCCAGTCCAAGCCGACCCGGCTTGTCGGTGCCAAGGGCCTTGCAGCACTCCTGGCGTTCGCCGTTGTGATCGGGTTGGCCGTCCTTCCACACATCAGCGTGATCCTGACAAGCCTTTCCGGGGAGGCCTCCTGGTACAACTCAGTCTTTCCACAGCAGTGGACCATGCGGCATTTCGACCAGGCACTGACTCACCCACTTGCGGTGGGCTCCATCCAGAACAGCCTGCTCTACTCGAGTCTGGCCGTGGTTCTCGACCTGGTCCTTGGCCTGTGTATTGCCTACATCGTGGTGCGGACGCGAATCCGGGGGCGAAGCCTGCTGGATGCCCTCTCCATGATGCCCCTTGCCGTGCCTGGTCTCGTGATGGCCTTCGGCTACGTGGCAATGACATTGCGATGGCCCTTCGGGAAGGGAGATCCACTTGAGGGATTCATCAGTGTCATCGGCGCCGACCCCAACCCGATGTTCCTGCTGGTCATTGCCTACGGGGTCCGTCGCCTTCCGTACATCGTGCGCGCTGCCGTTGCGGGCCTGGAACAGACCTCGGGCGAACTGGAGGAAGCTGCGATGAACCTCGGTGCCGGTCGCATCCGCGCCGTGCGCACCATCATCGTGCCGTTGATCATGGCGAATCTCATCGCTGGAGGACTGCTTGCATTCTCCTTTGCCATGCTCGAAGTTTCCGATTCACTGATACTCGCCCAGCGAGAGTCGGACTACCCGATCACGAAGGCCATCTATACGCTCTTCGAGCGACTTGGCGACGGACCGTACATCGCAAGCGCCATGGGCGTCTGGGCGATGGTGCTGCTGGCCGTGACGCTCATCGGCGCATCGATCCTCATGGGCAAGAAGATGGGTGCGATCTTCCGGGTCTGAAATGGCCAGGAAGCCCTCCCCGCTATACTGGGCCTTTCAGAGCTTCCAACCATCCCTGGATCACCCGTTCATACGCCAGTCGTCCCACCATGCCATACCAACTGCATCCAGCCGAGACATGGGACATCGACGTCGATCGACTCGATTACCTGAAGGATCGCCCTCCGGCAGGTGACCGGTGGATTCTCAACTTCGGCCCGCAGCACCCGGCAACCCATACGACCCTTCGGATCATCCTCGAACTCGATGGTGAACGCGTTGTCCGGGCGATACCCCATATCGGATACCTGCACAGTGGTTTCGAGAAGCTCGGCGAGCATCATGACTACAACCAGTACGTCTGCACCATCTCGAGAATGGACTACGTCAGCCCGATCGTGAATGACATCGCGTGGCACCATGCCTGCGAACAACTGTTCGACATCGACCTGACACCACGATGCAAGGTGGTTCGGACCATCCTGATGGAACTGGGCAGGATCCAGAACCACCTGCTCTGCGTCGGCGCGGCAGCCCTTGACCTTGGAGCCTTCACGGGTTTTCTCTACGGGTTCAACGAGCGGGAACGGATCTACGACATCCTCGACTACATCTCGGGGCAGCGTTTCCATCCTGATTACACGCGCCTTGGTGGCGTGATGAGGGATATCCCGGACGATGAGGTCTTCAAGCGAATGGTGCGGAACTTCATCGATGTTCGGTTGCCCGGAGCCATGAAGGACATTGAGACGCTCCTGAACAGAAATCGCATCTTCATCGACCGTGTCAAGGGCGTGGGCATCGTGTCGGGTGAAGAGGCAACGGCCTGGTCGCTGACCGGTCCCCTCGCCCGTGCTTCGGGTGTCAAGCGGGATCTTCGGAAGGATTCACCCTACCTCTGCTACGCGGAGAACTGGGATGGCCAGGGCGCCGAAGCGGTGAAGTTCAGTGTCCCGATCGCCACCGATGGCGACTGCTACAGTCGATACCTCGTTCGACTGGAGGAACTGCGGCAGAGTGCAGGCATCATCGACCAGCTTATTGATGATCTGCCCGATGGGCCGATCAATGCCGATCCGGATGGCAAGATTCATATTCCAGAGAAGGGCGATGTCTACGGCTCCATCGAGGCGACCATCCAGCACTTCGAGATCTTCATGACCAATCGTGGCTGGCCAGCCCCGGTGGGCGAGATCTACTCCGCTGTTGAATCTCCCAACGGGGAACTTGGGTACTTCATCGTCGCGGATGGAACGAAATGCCCATGGCGCGTCGCGGTACGTCCACCTTCCTTCATCAACTTCGGAGCGTTCTCGAAGATGCTGGAAGGTCATCAACTGGCCGACCTCGTGGCCGTCCTGGGTTCCATCAATGTCATTGCAGCGGAGCTTGATCGCTGATGGCCTGGAAGGCGAAACCATCCGGCAGCATGGAAATTCCTCGTCGGGCCGAGCCCTGGCTGACACAGGCGATCGAACGGGAGATTCGCGACACCATCATGCCCCGCTATGCGAAGCCGATGGGAGCGATCATGCCATCGCTGCATGCAATCCAGCACGAGCATGGATACATCGCCTACCAGGCGATGATTGAACTGGCGACCGTGCTCGGTCTGAATCCCACGGACATACTCGACACCGCTTCCTTCTACGAGGAGTATCATCTCGAGCCGGTCGGTCGCTGCGTCATCGGCATCTGCCAGTCCGTCGCATGCGAGATGTGTGGCCACCAGGCGCTGGTCGATCATGTCCGGAACGAACTGCAGATCGAGCCGCACGAAACAACCAACGACGGGATCTTCACGCTTCTGACGCTCGAGTGCCTCGGGTCATGTGACACGGCACCATGTGCTCTTGTCAATGACGAGCGTTTCGACAACCTGACTCTCGAGCGGCTTGACCGTCTCATCGAGCAGGAGCGTGCACGATGACCGTCCCGGAACCAAGGAAGCCCCTGATGCGATGTCTTGGCGAGTTCTTCGGGAACATCGCCAAGGGTGTAAAAGCCAAGCCTGGCGAGGAGACGGAGCGTGTCGAGGTGAATCGTACGGTTGAGGAGACGACCAATGAGCAGGGCATGACCCTGCGTCGAACGACCATCGACGAGGTCGAGGTGCATTCCTCCACGATCCAGGATGGTGACTCCAATGAATGAGCCGGTTCTCTGCAGGCGCATTCCGACTCCCCCCTGGGGGGACGTTGCCGATCGACACATCGTCACCATCGACGAGTACATCAAGACGGGTGGCTATGCAGCCCTCGAGCAGGCATTGTCGATGGATCCTGCCGATGTCACCTCCGTCGTTCGTGATTCGGAACTGCGTGGACGTGGTGGAGCCGGCTTTCCCTGTGGAGTGAAGTGGGGTTTTCTCCCAGAGCCGGATGGTGGCCAGAGATATCTTGCCGTGAATTGCGACGAGGCCGAGCCGGGAACATTCAAGGATCGACTGCTCATCGACTACGACCCGCACCTCGTGCTTGAGGGCATCGCGATTGCGTGCTGGGCCTGTCGACTCGATACCGCCTACTTCTTCATCCGCGGCGAGTACCGCAGTCAAGCGGGCGTGGTCGAAGCCGCGATTCAGGAAGCCTATGACCATGGGATCTTCGGACCCCAGGGCCTGTTGAAGGGCAAGGTCGACCTCAAGGTTGAGTGCTTCCTGCATCGAAGCGCAGGCGCGTACATCTGTGGAGAGGAAACGGGACTCATCGAGGCAATCGAAGGCAAGCGGGCATGGCCACGTGTGAAGCCCCCCTTCCCCGCGGTCGAAGGGATATTCCGAAGGCCGACGATCGTGAACAACGTTGAAACCCTCGCAGCCGTGCCGGACATCGTTACGCGAGGCGCCGACTGGTACAAGACCATGGGCTGCGCTTCGAGCATCGGCAAGCCCGGTTCCTATGGATCGAAGCTCATGGGAGTCTCCGGACACGTCACACGACCGGGTGTATACGAATGTGACCTGGGAATATCCGTGCGTGACCTGGTCGAGCAGTATTGCGGGGGAATTCGTGGCGGCAAGGCATTCAAGGCCTGCATTCCAGGAGGAGTGAGCATGGGAGTGCTTGGCCCGGACCAGTACGAGGCCGAGCTCGATTTCGACATCGGTACACGGTATGACCTGATGGGTCTTGGTACGGCCTGCCCGATCATCTGTGACGAGGACACCGACATGGTGTCTGTTGCACGGAACATCGCGCGTTTCTTCCGCAACGAATCCTGCGGCCAGTGCACCCCATGCAGGGAAGGTTCTGAATGGCTCTACCAGTTGCTCAGGCGCATCGAGGTGGGGGACGGTCGAAGTCGCGACCTGGACATGACCCTGGAGATTGCAGGTTCGATGGGAGTCATACCCGGGACGACCATCTGCGGTCTTGCCGACGGCAACAATTGGGCGGTTCGAACGATCGTGAACAAGTTCCGCGATGAGTTCGAAGCCAGGGTCAGGCCTTCAATCGTGCCAGTCACGGTCGGCGCAACGAACTGAGCAGGATCGAGGCAGGCCCGATAATGCCCGCCTCATGCCCCTGAAACGTCACTCCTATTTTTCTACTGGATTACAAGCCTGTTTGGCCCTACCTTTTGCGCGTTGCCTCCCATTCCGGGGTTGGACAACTGGGAAGATGAGGAACGTCAGAAGACGATGAGCACACCCGACCCGGCTATTGCCGACTGCGACGAACCTGGCTGTACAAACGAGCCGGACGTCCCCCTAGAACCGACCGTCACCTGTGACTGTGAAGTCGAGGCTCCAGACCTCGACCCGTCCTGGCTGCGCACCCAGGTCGAGTTGCTCCTCCCGCTTCTTCCTCGCCCGGTTGAGCGACTGGCAGTTCGAGTCATCGATGACGAGGCCATGACCAGCCTTCATTCCCAATTTCATGATGACCAGACGACGACCGATGTTCTGACATTTCCTTCGACCCTGGATCCGGAAGCCCCACTCCAGGTGGACATCGCGATCTGCCTCGATGAAGCACGCAGGCAGGTGGAATCACGTGGGCATGGTGTCGCGGAGGAACTGCTGCTCTACGTTATTCACGGGCTGCTGCATTGCTGCGGCCATGACGACAAGAAGCCGGAAGACAGCGACCGCATGCATGCCGAGGAGGATCGACTTCTTGAAGCGATCGGGATCGGACGTATCTACGACCGTGGTGCGGGAGGTGACGCGTGATTTCTTGGAGCGCAATCTGGTGGGTCCTGATCACCTTTACCTCCATCTTCTCGACCCTGTGCATGGCGATCTCGCTCATCCTGCGCAATGGTGGTCGTTCGGCCATCGAGCGTCGGCTCGTTGCAAAGGGTCGCGATGTTGCATGGAAGAAGATGGAACCACGCCGACCGTTGATTGCGCATGCTGCCGCCCTTGAGTCGATCATTGTCGCGGTCGCCTGGCTGACGCTGTGGGTGATTGATTTCAGCGGACTTCCGGGAGAGAACTTCTCGACCGCGGGGTTCTTCGTCGGTATCTGCACGGGAACGTTCCTCTGCTGGATTGCACTCGACTTGATTGCTTCCGGCATCGCACGCCATGCGGGGCCAGCTGTCGTTTCGTTGTCCTTTCCACTCCTTCGACTGTTCGATTGCACGGCGTTCTGCGTATCCTGGATGGCACGCTTCATCGACGAGGTCATCCGGCGACTCAGTGGCGCAGGAGCCGAGATAAATGGCGAACAGGCAGAGGCCGAGGCGGAACTCCTGCGAAGCATCGAGCAATCTCACCGCGAGGGTGGGCTTGATGAAGGCGCCGTCGCCTTGATCGAGAATGTCGTGGAGTTCAGCAGTACGGATGTCGGGGAGGTCATGACACCTCGAACCGATATCGACGGCCTGGAATACACCGACGATCTCTCGGAGATCCGCCGGTTGATCGGGGAAGTCGGTCACTCTCGCATCCCCGTCTACGAGGAGGACCTCGATCATATTTCCGGGATCCTCTATGCCAAGGACCTGGTGAGATGGCTGGGCGAAGAAGCCGCGGACTTCACGTTGAGGCCGCTGCTCCGGAGGCCCATCGTTGTTCCCGAGACGAAGCAGGTCGCGGATCTGCTTGCAGATTTCCAGCGATCGGAGGTCCACATGGCCATGGTCGTCGACGAATATGGCGGGACGGCCGGGCTTGTCACGATCGAGGATGTCCTCGAGGAGATCGTTGGCGAGATCGTGGATGAACATGAACCGGATGATGAAGAGCATCCAAGCCTCAGGCCGCTTGCCGAGGGGCAGTACGAGGTCGATGGCCACTTTCACATCGATGACCTCAACGAAGCCCTCGACCTTGGTCTTCCCGAGGACGAGGAATACGACACGGTCGGTGGCTGGCTGATGGCCTGCATCGGGCATGTACCCGTGACGGGTGAATCGTACGACGAGAATGGACATCGTTTCACTGCAACGGCGACAACAGCGACACAGGTGGAACGGATCTCGATCGAGTCCCGTGTTGTTGGATCAGGGAACTGAACCTGCTCCAAGCTTCCGTAATCCATGCAAGGAACCGACTTCAGACGCCATGGTTCCATCCCTATAAGATGGTATCCCACGCATATACCCCCTTCCTTGGAGTTGACCATGAAGACCCCCCTGCTGTTTGCAACCGCTGTCCTTGCCTTCTCGGCCCTGCCCGCCATGTCGGCGGAGTCGAGTGACAATGAAAATGCCCAGAAGATCAAGGCGTTGGAGGCCGAGATCGATGCTCTTCGAGCCCAGTTGCGCGCCGAGGGACGTATTCGTGGTGAAGACAGGAACCGGGATGGTGATCGGGGCCGTGAGCATGATGGTCCTGGACCACGCGGCATGCACGAGGAGCAGCGACGCGTGATGCATTTCGACCTGGGCGACATGTCCGAGGGCGAGATGGAAGGCGAAGTCCACATCGAGATCATGGGTGACATGGGTGACATGGAGGGTGTCCCCCACTTCGTCCGGAAGATGGTCATGGAGCAGATGGCAGGACAAGAGGAAGGGATGCATGACGTTCATATTGACATTGACATGGATGAAGAAGACATGCGTCGTGGCGGAAACCGCTTTCGTGGACCCGGTGGCCCTCCCATGGGCCAACGTGACTGGGATCCCCGGCACATGGAACCCCCCCACATGGACCGAGGTGGGGAAGATCCCTTCTTCCGTGAAGGCAGCGAGTTCGTTGGCAAGCTGGAGATGTCCGGCATGATTGCTGATGCCTTGTCCGATCCGATCAAGGTCGCGCTCTTTGGCGTCTGGGAAGCCAGGCAGCACCTTGAGCCCGAAGGACGCCTCGAGATTCTCTTTCCCATCATCGGCGATGATGCCATTGCCCTGTCCGTGCGCAATGCAGCAGCCATGGTTGTTCGTGAATCACTTGTCGAACTGGGAGACTTTGACCAGGCTCGAGCGGTCCTGGGCATGCAGATCCGAATCAACGGATCCATGAACTGATCGGTTCAAAGCAGGACCAGTTCAGTTTCGATCGTTGTCTTCAACATCGATTGGAACGTGTTCGACGATTTCAAGCCCGTAGCCATGCAGACCCGGGTAGGGCTTTGGACTGTTGGTCAACAGTCGAAGTTTACGTACACCAAGATCCCGGAGAATCTGACTCCCGGTGCCCAGTTCACGTTCTTCGATGGGACGTGATGAGCCGATGCCGTCGGCACGAGTAAGGTCCGGGCAATCTGGATCGTCCCGGTCGGGTCGTTTGATGCTCTGCAACTGGTCAAGCAACCCGTCGCCCATGTGTTCCGGTCGAAGGTAGACCAGCACCCCGCGGCCAGCGTCCTGGAGTTGGCGGAGGCAGGCCCGCAGCTGCTTGCCGGTGGGTCGATCCGTGGCATCGAAGATGTCACCAAGCAGATCACGTCGCTGGACGCGAACCAGGGTTGGTTCATCACCATCGCCGAGTTCACCCACGACCAGTGCGATGTGTGGCTGGGGGTCGATTGTGCTGCGATAGGCATGCAGCGTGAAGGTGCCATGGGGTGTTTCGATCGGGGTGCCCTCGAGGGGTTTGACACGCTCGACGAGTGATTCGCGTGCCAGCCGGTACGCAATGACCTGCTCGACGCTGCACATCTTCAGTTCGTACTCTTCGCAGATGGTTTCCAGGTCCGGCATGCGTGCCATTTCACCATCGGGTCGGACGACCTCGATGATGACCGCGGCAGGTTTCAGTCCAGCCAGGCGCATCAGGTCGACGCTTCCCTCGGTCTGCCCGGTCCGTACGAGGGTTCCTCCATCACGGGCACGGAGCGGATTGATGTGCCCGGGTCGAACGAAGTCATCGGGTCGCGAATCGGGATCAGCCAGCAGCTTGATGGTCGTGACTCGATCACCTGCGGAGATGCCTGTTCCAACACCATGCCTGGGATGCCCATCGACGCTGACCGTGAAGGGCGTTGTTCGCAATGATGTGTTGACGGCTGATTGTGGAGCAAGATCAAGTCGATCGCAGGATTCTCCGGTAAGCGAGACACACAGGTACCCACCACCGATGCGGGTCATGAAGTTGATCATGTCCACGTTCACATGCTCGGCAGCGCAGACGAAATCACCCTCGTTCTCACGATTCTCATCATCGACGAGCACAACCATGCGTCCCGCCTTGAGTTCTTCGAGAATGTCCTCGATGGGCGAAAGGGCCATGCTGGTCTCGCTTGATGACTGAAGGGTCGTCACGGTCAGTTCCTGCTGGAAGCGAGTCTCGCCACCAGTTGCATCGCTTGGAAGTAGATCCATGCCAGCGTTACGAGCAGGATGAATCCGCAGAACCACTCCATACGCTTAGGTGATCCGTTCTTGACCAGGCGTTCGATGATGCCAAAGTCGATGATGAGCATCAAGGAGGCGATCAACAGGATGAACAGGTTTACGCCGATGCCAATCAGCATTCCGCTGCCGGAAGTGGGTGTGGTGAAGACCGAGATGAAGGGTACATCGACTCCGAAGAGCATCAGGGGCAGGGAGATGAGGTAGACCAGGAAGATTCCCATCGTGCAGGTGCCGACGACTGCCTGGAACTTCTTCGTGGGCTGGATGATGCGTAACGAGTAGAGAATCAACATGGCTGCAAGGATGGCGATGGTGATGATGAAGGCCTGCAGCGCAACGCCTCCTGCCACGGTTGTCTCGTTCAAGGCAAGCCAGTTGTCAATGACTCCCGTGAGTATTCCAAGGAAGCACCCCTCGACGATGGCATAGATCGGCGCAAGTACTACGGCCATCATGGGTCTTGCGATGGCTGCGAAGTAGAGTCCGAGGGTGACTATCGCGGTAACGATGCTGATGGCAATCCCGGCTCCCTGGGGGAGTTTCGGGGTGATTGCAACACCGATCATGCCACCGATGATGGCGATGACGGTCAGCATGGCGGTCTTGTTGACCACGCCTTGGATGCTGGCTGTCTCCGTTCCACTGACGGGGGCGAAGAGTTCCTGGTGCTTGAGGGCGGGATTCGTAGATTCATTCAGGCTGAACCTGCGCATGGATGGGCTCCTTGGACTGGAAGGGGGACGATTATAGCGGGCCTGCTCCATGAACCACGGCATGTGGTACAACGCCCTCCTGGAGGAGTACCGTGCCACACGTCGTTCAGGACCTTGTTGATGCCTGGGAGTCCATTGCACCCATCAGCCATGCCGCCGAGTGGGACAATGTCGGCCTGCTCGTGGGCTCGGTCAACTGGACCCTGCACACCGTCTTCCTGGCCATCGACCTGGACATGGACGTATTGATCGAGGCCGAGCAGGCTGATGCCGACGCCATCATTGCCTACCACCCCCCCATCTTCTCCGGGCTGAAGCGATTCATCGCCTCAGACCCGGCCTCGGCAGTCGTGCTCCAGGCTGCGGCATCGCGCATCGCGGTCTTCAGTCCACACACGGCGCTTGACGCCGCGCCGGGTGGCATGACCGACTGGCTGGCAGACGGCATCGGTGCAGGCGAGGCAAGTCCGCTGCATGCGGCAACCGAGCTGGGTTCGCATGAGCAGTGCAAGGTGGTGACCTACGTTCCACTTGAAGCCCTCGACGCGGTTCGCAGCGCGATGGGCGATGCCGGTGCGGGCACGATCGGCGACTACACGCATTGCTCGACGAGCATCGAGAACGAAGGCACCTACATCGGGGGTCCCTCGACGAAGCCTGCATCGGGCAAGGCGGGGCAACTTGAGCGTGTCACCGAGCGTCGCCTGATGATGGTCAGTTCGATTCGCGGGTTGGCCGGTGTGCTGGCCGCCTTGCGAACAGCGCATCCCTACGAGGAACCGCCGGTGCACGTGATTCCATTGGCCGACCGTCCGATGCACGACACGGGCATCGGTCGTTTCCTGCAGCTTTCAGAACCGAAATCGACTGCGGACATCGTTGCGTCTCTGAAGGTACACCTCGGCGTCTCGACATTGCGTGTCGCCGAGGGTCGCGGTGGGCCGGCATCCCATGAGCATGTTGGGCTTTGCCCGGGCGCGGGCGGCTCATTGCTGGATGAGGCGGTGGCACGTGGGTGCACGCTGTTCGTCACGGGCGAAATGCGTCACCACGACGTGTTGGCGGCGAGGGATCGTGGCATCACGGTGATGCTCGCCGGGCACACGAATACCGAGCGTGGGTACCTTCCGCTGCTGCGTGATCGACTGGCCGAGGCCATGCCGGGCTGTTCCTTCAGCGTCTCACAGCGAGATGTCACACCCTGGGTCGAGGCCTGAGGATCAGGGCGCTGCGGGCTGAGGTTCTTCGGCTTC
>Ga0315339_1000234_pt1 | contig 84361 bp, 85 predicted proteins | sample ASW17metaG_FD_204514 | JGI IMG/M metagenome (GOLD analysis project Ga0315339, IMG submission 204514) | Ammonia-oxidizing marine archaeal communities from Pacific Ocean, United States - ASW #17 | ecosystem: Environmental > Aquatic > Marine > Oceanic | place: USA: California | collected 2016-12-05
GACGGGTCATGCATAAGGTTGCGGCCAGAGTACCGCGACCACGTCTGGTCGTATGATTTTGTGCACCACAGGACCGACGACGGAAAGGTCTTCAGGACGTTGAACATTCTGGATGAGCACAGCCGTGAATGTCTGGCAATCTGAGTAAAGCGCAAGCTCAACTCGACAGATGGCATTGATACGCTGACAGACCTGTTCATCGTGCGTGGGGTGCCCGCCTATATCAGGTCAGACAACGGACCTGAGTTCGCCGCAGAGGCCGTTCCCAGCTTGATCAACGCTGTCGGAGCAAAGACAGCTTTCATCGAACCGGGTTTCCCATGGCAGAATGGTTGCTGCGAAAGCTTCAATGCCCGCTTCAGGGATGAACTGCTAAATGGCGAGCTCTTCTATACCTTGAAAGAGGCACAAATCATCATCGAAGAATGGAGGAGCCACTACAACACCAAGAGACCGCACAGTGCGTTGGGGTACCGCCCGTCGGCTCCGGAAACCATCATTCCGTTGGATCCCAAGCCGGTCATGCACTAACTTTCAAACTGGACCACTCAAGTGGGACTGACCAAAACCTGCACGAGATCTATGGTTGGTTGGATAATAGGGGTGTAAATGTTGTCCAATGAAATAGTGGATGCGTACGCACCTCATAGTTGCGAGCTAGATGGTGCTTCAAGAAACCTACGGTCGGAGCACGGCCATCCACCAAAACGAAGAAATCGGCGGGAGCAGCCTTCTCTAGTTCAATTGCCTCGGCGCCAACCTTGATGTCAGGAACGACGTCCAAACCGTCGACATAAAGGAAATTCGGCGGAGGGGCATCATTCTCAGCGTTGGCGCATATGCGCACCTGCGTCCCGAAAATTTCGCGAGCCTCTTCATGGCCCACTACAAACTCTACGTGGTTTCGGAGGTGATCTGGGAAACGGGCCACTAGTTCCTCTTGCCAGAATTTACTGCCATCAAACGAATAGATACGCCCCTCCGTTCCGCCCTCTTTGACGTTCTCCGCAAGAGCATGAGCAATAACAATTGTTGAACAACCGCCCCCGATTTCGACCACCACTTGGGGCCTTCTTTCTCTGACGATATCGTACATGTTGGTCAGGTCTGCCCAGTCGGGCACGAGAGCGCCCGAGACCATTCGACCCTTGAAAAAATATTCCCTCAGCCCCAACCGGCCAGCGCGGCGCCTTGCGAAGAAATTTCCCCAATCTCTACGCTCTATCACCATTGCCTCTCGCGGCCGAAATACATGATGCTTTATCGCACGTGCGATCGTGAGCGTAGAGAGATGGTGTTCAACAACTTCTTTCATTGACGCGGGCTCCAATTAGTCGGCTGCTCCAATATTGCGCATGCCTTTTCAGATTCTGAGTATCAGGCCAGAAAGGGATTGTCGACAAGAGCGAGTGAGAAATCCACGATATAGAAGCACGACGACACTCGCGAAGCCCATGAATGGGCGCAAAGCGTTGGCAACGATCTCGTTACCAGCGGGGTGGAGGTGTTCGTGCTGCCGGAAATACATTTTTTCCCGGCGACAGCCTCCTTCATTCCGTCCCAAGCCTCGCACGATGACGGCGGCTGGGTTACAATCCTTCGTCACTAACGGAATTTCGATCTCGATGGATCGCGTCGCCTGTAGTAGTGAATGGCCGGGTACGCCGACGTTCCCGATGCGGTGCTCCGGCAGCATCTTCACGACAAATGACTCCTGCGCCGAGACCCCTATACCGAAGCAATAGAATCATCAAATCGATGTCGAGTCGAAGGTCCGACGTCTGAATGATCCGCCAGCCGCGCGCGTTCGTAAACAGGGTCTCAAGCGACTCCCGCCGCCGCGCCGCCTGCCCTTGATGCGGGGCGAGAACGGACCCAGCATATGGATGTGGATTAATCAGCATCGATACGTTCCGGTCTCAAAGCCGGCCAAGATTTCGCGCTCGCTTTTTCACCGGAGCGCACCATCGAGGGAGCCGCCCTGCGGGAGCTGCGCGCGAATCGCGGTGGGAGATCGGGCAGAAATCTGGCATACGGCAACCGCCTTGGATGTCGATCGCTTCGCTGAACTCATGGGGGGCGACAACCCGCTACACAATCTCCAATCACAGCCAACGGGTTTTCACGGCGCAGGATATTCGGGCATCGATAACATTTATTTTTTGGAGGAAGGGCAGTAGACCAGTGGCCGGCTTTCACGCGCCACCGATCTTATAGGCTTGAAGCGATCGATGATTCTTCTGGCGTACTCGACGAAAACCGACGGCAGAGCGCCGAGCAGCCCCGTACCCTCGGTGACCAAATGGCGATTTCGATTTCCGCAGACGAACTCTGGGTGAGTTTCGCCGGATCTTTAAGAGCGGGGCACCGACCCAGCCGAAAAAAGGGCCTCGTCAGGGGCATGACCGACTTGCGGTTCTCCGCGTCCGCAGGGGACCCGGTCACTCAAGGCTCCGGCACGGAAATTCTAAAGAAATCGGCTCGCCGGTTTGTAACGGGACGACCTCACGTCATGGCTGGGTTGAACCGGCTATCCGCTTGATATCTCCGGCGCGATTGATACGATGTTAATCGTGGCCGCGCGGACCGTGCGGCCGGTCGACGACCGGTGAAAGTTCGACCGTCGGAAGCGCATCGTAAGCTACGATGTACGACCGCGTACGTGAAAAATGGACAAAGGCGCGGGTTGTTTATGGTCGATAGGTTTGATTTTGAAGATCTATTTGTCCTCGATTTGGCAAATAATCATCAGGGGCAGCTGGAGCATGGCCGGTCGATCGTCAGGCAAGCTGGTGAGGTTGTCCGCAAAAACAATATTCGAGCTGGGCTCAAGTTTCAGTTTCGCCAGCTTGACACTTTTATTCATCCGGCTCACCAGAGAGGAAGTGTTGCAAAGCAGATAGACCGCTTTCTTTCGACCCAGCTCACGCGCGACGAATTTCAGAAATTGTTTGAAGAGGTCAACAAACAGGGCATGCAAACAATTTGCACGCCCTTCGATGAAGGGTCGGTCGACGTCATCGACGATATGGGCTTTGACATCATCAAGGTCGCCAGTTGTTCAGCAAGGGATTGGCCGCTTCTTGAGAAAATATCGTCGGTTCATCTTCCCGTTATTTTTTCGACTGGCGGCCTGTCTCTAGTTGACATCGACAATCTGGTTAGTTTTTTTGAGCATCGCGGCAATGATTTCGCGATCATGCATTGCGTTTCTATCTACCCGATTCCTGATGAGAATTTTCAGCTCAACCAGATAGGTAAGTTGATCGAACGCAATCCAAACCGTGTCATCGGTTGGTCGACGCACGAAGATCCGGACGCAACCGTTCCCGTCTGTATGGCAGTCGCGAAGGGCGCGAGAATGTTTGAGCGACACATAGGGGTCGAGACGCAAGATATCAAACTGAACGCCTACTCGTCGACGCCCCACCAATTAGACCTCTGGTTAAAGTCGTGGCGTCACGCCCGCACGCTTTGCGGTGCCGAGGAACGCCCTCCTGCAACAGATGTGGAGAAAAAATCGCTCGACTCCCTGAGGCGAGGAGTTTACGCGCGAAAGCGGATAAGAGCGGGACAAAAGCTAGCATCGGACCTCGTCTATTTCGCCATGCCTTATGTGGACGGCCAACTCGAAAGCGGACGTTGGAACGGAAATTTGTGCGCCGAGGATACCGTCGACGCGGATGAACCTGTGCTGGCCTCAGATTCGCTGGGCGCTGCGGTCTTGGAGATCGCGATCATCAAACAGGCGGTCCACGAGGTAAGGGGCATGCTCAATGAGGCGCGAGTGCACCTGAACAGCAACTTTGCTGTGGAGTATTCACATCACTACGGAATCAGTAGATTTCGGGACGTTGGCGCCATTATCGTCGAGTGCTTTAATCGCGAATATTGCAAGAAGATCATCATCCAGTTGCCTGGCCAAATCCACCCGTCGCACTTTCACACGAAAAAGGAAGAAACCTTCCAGGTCCTGCATGGCATTCTGAAAACCGAAGTCGATGGTCATGAGTACCTACTGAATCCAGGGGAGACGATATTGATTCAGCGTGGCGTTTGGCACAGTTTTTGGACGGAAACCGGGGTCATCTTTGAAGAGATTTCGACGTCCGACCATAGCGGGGACAGTACGTATCGCGACAAGGCGATCAACGCGCTCCAACGATCGGAACGCAAGACCGTTGTGGACCATTGGGGCCGCTTTCAGATCTAGTGATCGGCCGCCTGACCTTGTTGATATCTCCGGCTCCGGCAATTTGACTGTCGCGTGGACGATACTCCCATGGCTGCTGCTCTGACACACCTGGTCCGTTGGTCGGTCGACGACGTGGGTCAAACCGCACGATTCGGCTATGACTGACGGTCACCACACATACGCGATTATTCCGGCGCGATCGGGCTCCAAAGAGATTATTGGAAAGAATATTCGACCGATAGCTGGGTTCCCTCTCGTGGCGTTCTCGATTGCCGCAGCGAAGCTGACCAGCAACATCGACCGCGTGATCGTTTCAACAGATTCAGATGTAATTGCCGACGTGGCGCTCCGTTATGGCGCAGAGGTGCCGTTTCTTCGCCCGGCACAACTAGCCACCGACAACTCCACGGATCGCGAGTTCGTCATAAATGCGCTCGATTGGTTTTTGAAGAACGAAAGGCACGAGCCGGACCTCTTGGTTCATCTACGACCGACGACGCCCCTGCGGGACCCAGCGAAAATCAGCGAAGCTCTCGACAAGTTTTCCCAAGAGCCGAATGCAAGTTCACTCCGCTCCGCCCACAGCATCTCGCAACCGCCACAGAAGATGTTTAACGTGGATGGAAAATATTTTGTCGGCTTGTTTCCAAACGACCTCCGCGACGAGTATTACAATTTGCCCCGCCAATCTTTTCCACACGCCTACGATCCAAATGGCTATGTCGATATCCTGCGGACATCATTTGTGCGTTCTGGAAAAGCGCTCCACGGATCTCAAATGCTGGCGTTCGTCACGGACCCGGTGCAGGATTTGGACTCACTATTCCAACTTCGAGCCCTTGAAGAACGCGTCAACAGTGAAGGTCACCTACTTATTGACTACTTGAAGAGCACCAACATCGAATGATAATTCGGACACGTATGGGGGAGGAGTGGAAACACAATCCGTCTTGAGTTGCGTTGTTCAGCCAACATCATCTCGGAACCTGGTGACACAGTGCCGAAGTTTCAGTGAACGTTCGAAAATCGACGACCGGGTACCGAACGATCGACCGTCATGACGTCCGGGTCTAGTCGCATATTGCAGGCTCGAAGCGTCATGCACGTTGCGTTACGTCAGCGACGAAAGAATACCGACAGCCTTGATCGCTGACGGCAGCATGTTGAGAATGAAGTCGTGAGAGTACTTTTTGTCGTTAGCCTCTATTCAGCGTTCGAGAAAAGCGTCGTTGATCGCGTATGGCGTCCGACGGGCGCCCCTGCGATATCAAAGCTCATAGCAGCACTTGAAGAAAGGTGCCAGAGAAGCCAAAGCCTCCAGTTTATACTGCTCGGCAAACGACCGAAAAAACTTCCGCACTTCAGCCGCGTACTCAAGATCGAACTCCAAGGCCTCCGAACCACGACGCGGTACATTTTCCCGTTGCGCCGCCTTTGGTGGCCTCTCGCGCGATTGCGATGGTACGTCAATGAAGTTCGTCAAGGATGGATTGTTCTGTCCATCTATCGTTCCCTGAGGCCGAAGATCATATACGTCGACCGGGCGAATGTGGTTATGGCGACCGGGACCACGCAGTGTGCCAACCTGGAAATCTCAAATGGGAGAAACTGACCTGACCTTAAAGCCAATACGTCATTCGCGAGAAACGCGAGCCGCGCAACAAAGTAGATCATCATCTCTTTGCCTTTCGGTCGGGCCCTCCAAAAGGAACGGTCAAAAAATACTACCAATTCAAAGATGGGTCCAAATAGCAAGATACGGGCCATGGGGTGAACCGATGCTCTGGTTGGAACCAGCATACAAAGATCGATAGGAGCCAGTTGTGAGACAGCACAGTGCGTTGGGCTACCGCCCGCCGGCTCCGGAAACCATCGTTCCGTTGGATCCCAGGCCGGTCATGCACCAACTTTCAAACTGGACCACTCAAGTGGGGCTGACCAGCTTGCCATTATTCCAGAAACCTGGCGCTTATGGTTGAGAACGTCAACGGCGGTGACGCCCAAGTGAACAAGAACGCGATTATGGTGCTGGCTGCTGCGCCGATCGCACATACATTCAAGATCGACACGAATGCCGCACGAGGGCACGGTTCTTCAGCCGTTGATCGCCACAGGTGATTCCGTTATTGCTGGAGTAGTTTGTGGTCATTGCAGCAAAGTTTGCGGACGTCTGCGTCCAGAAAATAGTTGTTTCGACCCAAAGAAAAATCGCGGGTACGCCGAGATGAAGAAACGCGCGAAGCGCGCCGACCGTGTCGGAAACGAGGAGGCATACTCCGGTCGCAGTACCAAGGAGCCGATTCTGCCAACAACCGCGAAGCCCTCACGGCCGACAGTCGGCGGTGCCCGAACGGTTGCGCTGCTAGCGCACGGCGGAACTCCCGTCAGCGACCCGCAAATGCGGTTGCACGGCCACCGAGATACACCGCTGGGAAGACCTTAACCCGTGAATCCAGCTCGATGAGTGATCGAAATTTCGACTACGACGCGATCCTTCCGGGTTACTACGACCGGGTCTTTCATGAAGGACGGGGCGTACAGAGCAAATGGCACCAGATAAAATTTCGCCGCGTTCGGGAGGCTTTGGGCACCCCAAAGCGGCACCTCGACATCGGATGCGGCCCCGGCACCTTCATCGGCACTTTGCCAGGCTCGATCGAGTCCGTTGGCGTCGATATAGCCAAACCGCAGGTCGACTACGCCAACGAACATTATCGGACCGACGGGCACAGGTTCGAGGTTGTTGCGCCGGGGCGTTTACCGTTTGAGGACACTTCTTTCGACGCCGTAACCATCATCGAAATTATCGAGCATCTGACGGCCCCAGACTGCGAGACACTGGTCCAGGAAGCCCGTCGCGTACTCACACCGGGCGGCACCCTCATCTTGACGACTCCCAATTATGCCAGTCCGTGGCCGGTCGTCGAATGGCTTCTAAACCGGCTTGGGGATGTCTCCTACGAGGATCAGCACATCAACCGGTTCAATCTTTGGCGACTCAGCCGGTTTTTGCGGCGTGTGGGGTTCATGGACGTAGAATCGAGAGCGTACATTGGTGTCGCGCCGTTTACCGCTGCTTTGGGTTGGCGGGTCGCGGACCAGATTGAACAGTTGGAGCCTCGGATATTCACTGATTGGATTGGTCTCTCGCTAATGGCGATCTGCCGACGCTGAGACCTGAACATGTGGTTCCCGTCTGTGAGAAATCGCGGCCCGTTGCCAACCTCTAGGGTTGATTTTTTTGTGCAGCGGCGACATCCCATTCGACCATTTCGCGGACGAGCTCCGCGAATGCCGTGCGGTGCGTCCAACCAAGTTTTTCATGCGCCTTCGTCGGATCACCACACAGGTAATCGACTTCGACTGGGCGAAAATACCGAACGTCAACCTCCACAACCACATCTCCACTTGCGGAATCGACCCCTTTTTCGTTAACGGCTTCTCCATGCCACTCGATCGAGACTCCAATGTTCTCGAATGCCAACTCGACGAATTCTCTAACTGAATGGGTTTCACCGGTGGCGAGGACGTAGTCGTCGGGTTCCGGTTGCTGCACCATCAACCACATGCCCTCGACGTATTCCCGTGCGTGTCCCCAATCGCGTTTCGCATCCAAATTTCCAATATACAGTCGATCCTGGAGACCGCATGAAATGGCGGCAACGGCCTGTGTTATCTTTCGGGTTACGAAAGTCTCCCCCCGCGTTGGCCCTTCGTGATTGAATAGGATCCCGTTGGATGCGTGAATTCCATATGCCTCTCGGTAGTTCACAGTGATCCAATAGGCGTAAAGCTTAGCAATGGCATAAGGGCTTTGCGGCGCGAATGACGTCATCTCGTTCTGCGGCATGTCTTGTGAGTGGCCGTAGAGTTCGGATGTTGACGCCTGGTAGAACCGAGTCGTCGCCGACAGACCGAGGAGTCGAATGGCCTCCAAGAGTCTTAGCGTCCCGATGGCATCTGCGTTCGCAGTGTACTCGGGCAACTCATAGCTCACGTGAACGTGGCTCTGTGCTGCCAGGTTATAGATTTCGTCGGGTTTCGTCTCTTGGACCAATCGCATTAGGTTAGCCGAATCCGTCATGTCGCCGAAATGCAAGAAAAGGCGGACGTCCGGACCGTGAAGGTCCTGATAGAGGTGATCTATCCGACCGGTGTTGAACGAAGATGATCGTCGGCGAACGCCGTGTACTTCGTAGTCCCTACCGAGCAAGAACTCCGCCAAGTATGCGCCGTCCTGTCCGGTGATGCCGGTGATGAGGGCAACTTTTTTTTTCATTGTCCGCTCTGGAGATCTGATGAGGATCCCGACCGTTGAATAAACGGCGACGATCCAACAATGGTTTCAGAGAAAGTACAACAAACAGGGGAATGGAGGGGATAGTCGATTCTTGTCGAACTCAATTGTTTCCGGTCTGCTCAGCCCGAATCATCTCAACATCGTAGTCCACCATTTCGCCCACAATATCGTAAAACGCCTTTCGTGATCGCCACCCAAGCGTTCTGCGGATCAAAGCGACGCTACCACACATTTGGGTGCTTCCCTCAGGGCGGAAAAGGTCCGGATCTATCATTACGTGGTCCTCATAACGAAGCCCAACGCGTGAGAATGCCACCTTAACAAACTCGCGCACCGAATGAGTTTCTCCGGTCGCGATTAGAAAGTCACGCGGTTCTGTGTGCTCGAGCATTGCCTGCATGGCGCGAACATAGTCCGGTGCGTATCCCCAATCCCGACGCGCTTCCAAATTGCCGATTGATAGGTGCTGATCTAGTCCGGCTTTGATCCGTGCAACCGAACGGGTGATCTTTCTCGTAACAAACTCGGGGCGCCGTCGCGGTGACTCGTGATTGTAGAGAATTCCGGTGCACGCGAACACACGTCGCTCATGCCGAAACCGTTCGACGATCCGGTGGGCGCGAACTTTTGCGCATCCGTAGCTGTCAATGGGCGAGAAATCCATCGCCTCAATTTGCGGAGCCGAATTAGCCCCGCGCAACATGTATGACGTTCCTGCGAGAAAAAACCGACAGTCCGGGGTCGTATCGGCGATGGCGGAAAGCATAGCTTCAGTGCTCGTCACAATCGGCTCAAGAAAGTCAGCCGATACGTCCGTTGTAGCTGGGGCGTGCGGACCGGAAAGATGGTAGACACGATTAGGTTTTACGTGACGCATGATTTGGCGTAGCTCCGACCCATCACGGATGTCACCACGATGAAGAACAACGTCGCGAAAAAGCCGGGTCAGATATTCTGGGCGTCGACCAGCTCCTTTTCGAGCGCAGCGGATCAATCCGTGAACTTCAAAGTCTGCCCGCAACAGCGCTTCAGCCATATAAGAACCGTCTTGCCCAGAAATCCCCGTGACGAACGCGACCTGTCCCCTGCTCACGGTGACCCCTCACTAGGCCGTCCCTTGATTCTCGCGCCCGACAAATCTAGCGAACCCTTCGATCTAGAGTGTAGGCCGCGCCGCAATGCATGCAGGCAACGTGTCGATTGGTTTCGGTTTGCCCCATGCTTCGTTTCGGCCGATTGACTAGATAATGGTTTCCGCAATCTTGGCAAGGGTCAGTGATAAGTCGCTCATGAGAAATACGCGGGTGCCGCTGCAAAAGGCCGGACGCAAACAAACGAGATAACGTCATGGCGCCTCTAGCGATCTCGAATCGTGGGATCTTTGAGCGTCCATGAAGCCGGTCCCTGAAGTGCAAGGGGATCTCAGCGCACCGATACCCATGACGGTGAATTTGAACAACGCTTTCTAGAAAGAAGGAATACCCTTGGGCTCCCACACTCGAGAAGTCGAAGCTATCGAAGATCGAAGTTCTGAACGCGCGAAAGGAGGTCGTGAACTCGTGCAATGGAACACCGAGAAACGCGCGCGCCAATCTGTTTGCGGTGATGCTCAAGGTACGTCGAAAGAACGGATAGTCAATTCTGCCGCCGAGCATATACCGTGACCCGATCACAAAATCGCTGTCCGAAAGCGACTCAATGAGCCGAGGGATATCCTTTGGATCGTGCGAGAAATCTGCGTCCATTGTTACAAGTACATCGTAGCCCGATCGCAAAGAATGAATCATCGCAAGCTTGTGTGCGGTTCCCAGACCGAGTTTTTGTTTCCTCACGATTCCGACAACGCGTTCGTTATCGCGGGATATTCCTTGAACAATTTGGCCAGTCCCGTCCGGCGAATTGTCATCGACGATGAGCAAGTTATATTTCGGATCCTGCTTGAGAATCTCTTCTACAATCACCGGAATATTGTCTCGTTCGTTGTACGTGGGCGTGAAGACAAGTACGCGGCTGTTGGTATTTTCTGGTTCCGACTGAATGATCATTGAAAACGCTCGGCGTGCGGCGACTCTAATCTGATACGACGAGGTCCGTCCAATAGGGCGTCGCATCACCGAATGTTTGGACACTTAGTACCAACGAAGCCTCGCGACCGCCCCGATTCGGGACAATCAATTTTTCGCTCTCAGCGTTGGTACCCGCGCTGATTGTCGACGACCAAAGGAGCGCCGGAGCCTCATCATCGTCCGACTCCATATCTAGCGACACCATGAAGTTCGCCGAAGCACCATCGTTGCCCGATAACCCGTAGCTTATCTTTAGAGCTTGATCGCCACTTTGTAACCGAAAGCGAAGCGGAGCGAACGACGGTGCCGCAAGCACGGCTCCAAAATCGGTTGTCAAGATTTTCGGGCTCGATGAATCCGAGGGCTTCAAGGCGAGGAGGCGCGTCAAAGCTTGAATAGTCTCCGTGCCAGCGGTCGTACCCGTCTTCGCGCCCGGAAATTCTATTCGCATGAGTTTGACGATGATATCTGGTTCGACATATTGATTGGATCGTCCCCTGGGAAAGAGCCAATTCGAATCCTCTCCGACGACGAACCGCACCGAGGTGACGGGCTGATCGGCCAAAAACCGGCGTCCGACCGCCATGTCGAGGGCCGCAAACGTCGCTATCGAATCGAAATTTGGGGAAATAATCATGCCCTCCGCGGCAAGCGCTTGCACGAGCCGGATACTGTAAAGCACTTCGTCGCCACGAAGAAGTTCGAGGGTCACCGGTGCCGGTTGATAGAAAAATCCGACGATCCGGTTCAGTAGAGAGCGCTGATAGTGAATTGTTGCCCAGACGGGGGCGCCGCCTGAGTCGGGAAGTGACACATTTTCCCCCCAACCAAAGGTAGCCTCGGCGAATGGCGTCGTGACAACCTGTTCGGGATCCGTTTTTTTGAGAATGAGTCCGTGCTCAACAATATAGTAAGGCTCGTAGTTCGCCAGGAGCGCAAGCCCGGTAGGTTGCCGGGAGTGAAGTGGATCGCCCATGATCACAAAATCCGGCGCAGACGTCCCCTCAAAGTATTTCTTGTTGGCGCCCTCAGACCTTGGGGTCATAGCGACATAAGGGGTCGACGTGGGTATCGGTTGGAGGTCAAACTCGTAGGCGATCGCTAGGGTCTGCAGGTGGCTATAGACAGCGACCGAGCCCTCCAACAGAGGAAGGTCGATGGCATTTCGAATGCGTTCGATCGCGAGATTATGGATATATCGATACTTTTGTGTCCCGCTCGTCAGTAGAGAAGCGATGTATTGCGACCGATTTGAGGCAATTGTGGCTTTGTCGCTGCTCCAAGACACCGGATCGTGAGTTGCGAAGAATGCCGCGACAATCGCCGCGAAACACGCAAGAGCGATGAATGTTGGACGTTGGAGGCCAAGGACACGCGAGCCAACCAACGCCGAGTCTAGCGAAGTCCCGATCATCGCTCGAAGTTGCGGAAGTCGGAACGCCAAATAGCATGCGGAAAAGGGCAAGAGTGCGATGAAGGCGCGGACGACGTGATCTCCGTCCTGCCGCACAAAGCTCTGTTTATAGAGTCCGAACATGATTGCGGCGTAGAGAAGGCTAGTCACGATCCCCCATACCGTACCGAAACGCTTGAGTTCGCTGGCGAGGATAACGAGCCACAACGCGAGTCCGAAAACCAGGAAAGCAACAAGCGAAATGATGCTTCCGACTTCACCGAATCGCTCGGACCATCCCCTAACAGGATCCAGCGTGGATAGAGCGTAGACCGGTAGGTCGGCAAGATTTTGGCCGGCGATATCGTTCAATGTGATGAGGGCCGCCACGGTCAGCAAGGACGTTAGCGGTAACCTTCGCCCGCGCGATTCGGCAGCAACCGTGTACCCAAGAATAAGAACGAAAACGACGATGTACGTTCCCTTCATGAGGAACCCGAGTGCTAACGCGACCATCAGGGCAAAGTGCAGCCAATCCAGGCGTCTCCTCGTGAAATCAGGCGTCAAGGCAATGGCCGCCAACGCAAGAAATATTATGCGGGCGTCGGGGATGTCCCCCAGAGACAGGATCGTGACGGCGAGCAGGGCAGCAATCGTCCGGATCAAGCGGTTTTCCAGGCCGCCGAGCATCCGCATGACCGTCAAGCCAACGAGGATTGCCAACGCACTTTGCCCAAACAGCATTAGCCAAAGCGTGTCAGGATAGTACTGGGAAAAATAAATGACGCTCCAGGGGCCGGCCGTGTTCTGAAAAATGTCGATTCCCCACGCGAGTTTCCCGTTGAAATAATGGAACGCGTAGGTGAAAGAATCGTCTCCCGCCTCGATTTGAATGAATCGTGGGATCCAATCGACGATCCAAAAGACCGCAAACAGCACCACAAATATGTCGGCGGCATGCCACCATCGAGACGGGGCCTTTGGTGTCACCGGTTGAGGCGGGGGGTTAACTGGGGTCAATGGGTTGACCCTCTCCCGTACGTATGGACGAACGCGTGCTTTGGGTGCGCCCCGAGCCACTCTGGTCCTCGCCGGTCTTGTTCTTGCTGAGCAACCAGATGACGCCGCCGGGAAGGCTGCTTAACGCCGTGACGACGCCAAACAGAACGGAAAACGCAAGCGCGCCCGCGGGCTCAACGCCGACCAGGAACACCGGCGGAAAAAGGACCAATATCTGCCCATAGGATACCGATAAGCCGATCGCTGCGGCCAGGAGAAAGGCGGTGCTCGCTATCGCCGTATGGCCTGCCACAGCGATTGCCAGCGTAGGCAGGATTATTCTCAGCGTCTTTAAGATTCTTCGGGCGCCGCCGGCAAATTCTTCAATTCCCTTGACGATTGACATCTTGCGGAGCCGCTGCGGCAACGGGACGAGATCAATTGTTGGCACGGCGACAACCGCAAGCAGGCCGAGACCCAACGCGATCGGAACACCCCAAGCCAATGGCCCGTCGCCCATCATGGGGAGGGGCCAGGGTTGGCCCACGACAACCAGCACCATCAGGCCCATGTAGGCGACATACCGGTTGAGCACGACGCTGTTCACGGACTGGCCAAGATCGAAGCCAGCCTTTTTCAGTTTATAGACCCGCATGGCGTCGCCGCCGATCGTTGATGGCGCCACTTGATTGAAGAAAAGACCGATGAAGATGATTCCCTAATTCTCAAGAATCGGTATGCGAACACCGATCAAGCGCGCGATCAACGCCCAACGGAACGCTTGAACGAGTGAAAGTGCCAAAAGAATGAGGAAGGCGGCGGCAATGAACGCCCGATCCGCCACCAACAGTGCTGTCTTTAACGCCGCAACATCGACGCTTGTCACGAGCCAAAATATCAACGCTCCATAAACTGCCGCCTTGAAAACGAATCCTAACATCGTGAGGGAACCGTCTCCGTGTCCTCAGGCTTGCCGAGCGAGCGATGCAGGCCAGAGCCCTCAATCTTGCTCAATCTCGCCGCAGATTCCCGGTGCGCCTGGCGCATAAGATAATTCAGCGATGGACGAGGTTTGACGACCAAGAATACTTGGTATGAGAAAAGCCGTTTGGACAGGCGAATGAGTATCTGGTTTACCCATACCAGAAATCTCGCCCCGCGACCGTCCCCCATGGCGAGCGGAAATGGCGCCGGAACGCCGTGAACGCTTGTCACATCAGAACCCGCCTGTTCAAAAACAATAACGGTGGACCAACTCAGTGGGGGAAGACCAGACGATTCTGCCCTCCAGGTGCTCCCGCCACTCGCATCGATAGCACACGGTCAGTGCGAGACGACGTCTAAACTCGTTGCAAGCCTACAAGCTAGGGAGTCGAAGTCCGTAGGCCGATACGACCCATTAATCTCGCGGTGCAGGCGAATTATTATCCGGTTGGTTTCTGACGGCTAGTATACGCATTAATCTGTTCGCCGCAAATATCGCGAACGTTCTCGCCCGCGGCGTGACGACGGTACCATTCTACTGTCCAATCGATCGTCGGCGCGAGGGCGAGCGACGGTAGCCAACCCAACGCCTCCCGGGCCAGCGCGGTGTCCAATCTGAGCGTCTTGGCTTCCGGCGGGCCCTTGGCGGTCTCATAGACGACCTCGGTGTCCGGCCGCCAGCCCGCCAGAATCCGCAATGATAGGTCCTTCACGCTCGCGGATCCGGCGGGGTCCGGTCCAAAATTCACGGCACCAGGCGTCTTCTCCCCCGCCAGCGTCCGCCGGCCACATTCAAGGTAGCCGGATAGGCAATCCAGCACATGCTGCCATGGACGCACCGCGAATGGGTTGCGAAGGACGAGCCGACCATCGGCGGCAATGGTGCGGGCTATGTCCGGAACCAAACGATCCTCGCTCCAATCGCCGCCGCCGATCACGTTACCGGCGCGGGCGCATACCAGGGGCGGCATTCCGGTCAGGGCGCGGAAGCCGTCGACCGCGGCTTCGGCCGCTGCCTTGCTGGCACTGTACGGATCGAAACCGCCCAAAGGATCGGTTTCGCAAAACGGCCGCCCGAGTTCCTCGTTGCGATAGACCTTGTCCGACGTCACGACGATCACGCCTGACATGGATCGCCCGCGTACTGCCGATAGAAGGTTGGCCGTACCGATAGCGTTCGTCGCAAAGGTCCCCACCGGATCCGCGTAGCCGCGACGTACAAGAGACTGCGCCGCCAAATGAAAGATCAGATCCGGCTGGGCTTCCTCGATTGCCTCAGCCAACCGGACCCCGTCACGGACATCGAACCTCAGATCGCGGCAGACCGCATCAAGATGCGCAAGTTCAAAGAGGTTGGGTTCGCTGACCGATTCTGGAAGTGAGACCCCCGTTATCCGAGCGCCGAGCGCTGACAGCCACAACACTAGCCAAGCTCCTTTGAAACCGGTATGACCGGTGACGAACACCCGGCGATCACGGTATGCCGCTTCCAATCCCGCCATCATCGACTCAGAACTCGGCCGCCCACGCCAGGCAACAAGATGATCGGCGAACGGAGTGCGGCGGAATTTTCATTTGGGCCCTTGGGTTCGGGCCAGTATAACCCAGGGAGTCGGCAGGCGGCGGGACAAGTCGCCCAGCCCGTAGGCCGGGGGATAACATCACGCCGTTTTTCTGTTCGCGCGCCCGCCAATAATGAGCCGTCCAGACATCATCGTTTTTGATCTCGATGGAACGCTGGTCGACACGGCGCCCGATCTTGGCGGCGCACTCGCCCATACATTGCGCGGACTCGGCCTGCCGGCGCCGCCTTTGGAGACCATGCGACAGTGGATCAGTGGTGGTGGCCGCAAGATTGTCGCGGGTGGGATCGAAGCCGCAGGGGGCACTGTGACGGACGACGAACTCGACGAAGCTGTCACTGTCTTTCTCGCTCATTATTCGACGCATCTGACCGACCATAGTTCACCCTACCCCGGCGTCCGGGAGACGTTGCAGAGCTTGCAAGCCGCCGGTGCCCATATGGGCATCTGCACCAACAAAACCTTCCGCTACAGCGTCCAGCTCCTGGCCGCCCTAGAACTCGACGGATTCTTCAACGGGATTGTGTTCGGCGGCGACAGCCTTGACGTACGCAAGCCGGACGGCCGCCATGTCCTCGCCGTCATCGACAAACTCGGCGGATCCCCGGAGCGAGCCGTCATGGTGGGCGACAGCGCCACCGATGTTGACGCCGCACGCAATGCCGATATCCCGGTCATCGTCGCGTCTTTTGGTTACAGTGATGTGCCAGTAGTCGATCTGGCCGCTGACGCCGTGATCGATTCGTTTGCGGAACTGATCCCCGCCCTTGCGGCACTTTGAACGCGCCTTAAGGGACCGATTTCTACCGAGAAATTGCGGGGAGTGAGGCAGACCAAGCGTCCGCTATCGCGCTCAATCCGGACGTTGACAGATGGCAATCCTCCGCAAAGAAAACCGGACGCCGCCGGTGCATCGAGTCGTAGTCCGGGCCCGCAAGAACATCGGGCCTCTCCGCTGGTCTTCCCTCACTGTGTTGGTCTACCGTTTTCCTAACAATAACGGTGGACCAACACAGTGAGGGAAGACCAGTCGAACATGCGCAAAACGGTGACCGCAATCACAAGCGCCCGGATGCTTTGGCCCAAGACCATGAGCGAGAAGGTATCGGGATGGTAATGGGGGAAGTAAATGATGCTCCATGGGCCGCCATTTGTTTGAAAGACGTAGGCACCCAACGACAGCTTTCCATGAAAGTTAGTGAAACGAATAGATGAAAGCTTCGTCGCCGCTTTCGATTTGGATGAACAACGGTAACCAGTCAACGATCCAGAATAGGGAGACGACGACGACGAAGGCGTCAGCTGCCAACCGCAATTGGCCGCGACTGCTCTGTCTACGGGGGCCCAGCATTAATTCGCCCAGCTGCGGGCCCAACCAATAGTTCGCGGACCCGAGGTGTGTCTAGTCAAGGGCTTCACGCCCCAGCAGCTCCGCTGTTTGCAGATGGCCGCGAACTTGTCCCCGATTCCTTAGTTTGCTTCGCTTTGCTCCGACGTAAAAGCCAAATGACGCCACCCGGGAGGCTGCTAAGAGCGGTCAGCGCGCCAAATAGTATGGACAGCGCAATCGCCGCGGCCGGGTCGACATCAATGAAACCAAGCGCCGTAACCATCGCCCCCTCTCGAACCCCCCAACCGGCGATGGATATTGGCAGTAAGGAGAGCAGAAATACCGGTGGGAAAAGGATAAGAATCTCCAGATACGAGGCCGTGAGACCCAGGGCAAGAGCCAGAAGAAAGATGACGCTTGCGATCGCGACATGGCCGGTTAGAGAGATTAAAAGAGTGGGTCCGATACACGTTGGCGTGCTCAAGAGTTTTCGGGCGTCACCGGCAAAATCGGAAATCCCTCGGACGGCGGTTATGCCACGCAATCTTTGGGGCAGCGGGACGAGATCAATCGTCGGGACAGCGATCGCAGCGAGTGCCCCGAGCGCAAGGACGATTGGCGCACCCCACTGAAGAAGACCGTCGCCAGCCAACGGAAGAAGCCAAGGTTGGCCCACCGCGACAATTGTCATGAGGCCTAGATACGCCACATAGCGATCTAGGACGATGCTGTTGAACGACACACCGATGGTAAAGCCCAATTTCTTGAGCAAGTACACCCGCATGGCGTCGCCGCCGACAGTTGACGGCAAAGCTTGGTTAAAAAAGAGACCTATGAGCACGATAGACCAGTTCGTCAGTGGCCGGATCCGAATGCCGATCAGGCGGGCCACCAGGGACCAGCGAAAAGCTTGAACCGCCGAAAGAGCCAGCAGAATTAGGAAGCCTGTTGCTACCAATCCAAGGTTGGCGCCAAGGAGCGCTTGGCGGAGCGCCAAAAGGTCGACATTCGACGCCAACCACCAGATTAAAACGCCGGTGACCGCAACCTTAAGCCCGGTGCTTAGCATTTATGCTCGTCTTTTCGAGGTGGCTCGGTTCGACGGTCCTCTCGATGTGGGAGCCCGAGGTTTGTTGCGCTCGTTCTGCCGACTCTCGGTGTGCCTCGCGCATCAAATAGTTAAGGGAGGGTCGAGGCCTTACCACCAGGAATATTTGATAGGAGAACACGCGCTTTGAAATCCGGATCAGAACTTGATTAATCCAAAGGAGAACTCGGGCGGCCCTACCGCCGCCAAGGGCGAGCGGAAACGGTGCCGGAACGCCGCGAACGCTCACCACATCAAAACCGGCCTGAAGGAAAAGCCGCTTAAACGCAGAAAGTGTGAAGAGACGGGTGTGAGTGATGTCGAGGATACCGCGTTTGCCATAATTGAATAGGCCAAACAGCAGCAATAGTCGCGTGATGATGAAGCCTATATTTCCTGTGCTTGCCAGAATCAGCGTATCGCGAGCCGACTGGGACGCGTCGCGAAACATGTCCAGAAACGCTTCGGGTGATCGCAAATGTTCGATGACGTCGAGCATGAGGACGTAATCAAAGCGCGATACGTCGATTGGCAGCGACGGGTCATTTAAGTCGTGTCGAATGAAGTCGTCCAGGTCCGCGCTGCCAGCGTCCGGTTCAAGATCAACACCGGTTACGCTGCACCCTTGCGCCATCAAGGATGCCCCGACCGAGCCGCTGGCGCAACCAAGGTCCAAGACCCGGCCGCCGGTTCCGACCATCTCCAGAGCGATCGAATGTGGGCTGGCCCATTCTTGTTTCGATTCGTACCGCTCGGTTGTCGTGTCGATTGGCGCGCAATCGAATTTCCGATCGTAGAAAAAACCCAAATCCTGGGCTCGCGCCTTGAATGACGCCGCGAGGACATTTCCGGCGTATTTGAATCCGTTCACGTAAGAGATTTCGTTGCCATAGTAGGTTGGAATCGGCACCTCAGTGATGCGAAGACCCGCCCGGAGGAGTTGGATAATAATCTCCGTATCAAAGTGAAAATCGTTGCTGTTGAGCTCAAATGGAAGCTTTTTGAGCCCTGCCACCGAGTATATGCGATAGCCCGTATGAAACTCGGCAAGGCGGGTTTTGAGTAACCGATTCTGGATCCAGGTAAGGATCCTGTTCCCGACGTACTTGTAGAGAGGCATGCCGCCTTTTAGCGCGCCGAACAAAGTCATCATCCGGCTGCCCAGCACACCATCGGCCTTACCGTCCGAAATGGGGCGCACCAGTTCAGGCAATCGCTCTGGCGCATATTGCCCGTCGCCATGGATGAGGGCAACAATATCGAAGCCCTGCTCAATGGCGAAATGGTAACCGAGCTTCTGGTTGCCGCCATAACCTTGGTTCACGGGGTTTGTGAGCACATGCATCTTGAAAGGAAGTCGGCCGCCGGTCAGCCGGGCCCGGCTCGCTTCGAACGTACAGTCCTGGGACGCGTCGTCGATGACCAGAATCTCAACGTCATAGTCGCTCGCCAGCGAAGCTGGTATCCTTTGTAGGACCCGCTCAATCGTCTTTTCCGCATTGTACGCGACGATGAACACCAGGAGGCGTGATTTGGATTTCGAGAGAGTCACGTCTGTATCGTTTGGCAGGCGTCGGCGACTGTCGCTGGTCAACGCCCCTTTCTAAACGCTCGGACGACTGCCGAGAAATGTCGATCTCGAAGGCCCGTGTAACGCTTCAGGACGGAATATGCGCGTAGCGCTTCTCGATCTACTGCGACTAGCGTGTGCTTCCACGCTGTTTCTTCCGGCCGCGCCCGGTAATGTGTCGGCGCGAGACGTAATTTTTTCTTTTCGTCGCGGAAATAATAGAGAGCCAAAGATTTCCGGCTCATGCCCTCGGGGCAATCCAACGGGGTTGGGTGCCCGTGGTACGTTTTGTCCGTCGTATGGAATACGATACAGCGATTAAACAGGGGTTCGATCTGTTCGACCTTCCTTGTCATATCACTGTCCCAAAATTCCAAGGCGCCCTTGTATTCCTCACGCCAATTCCGGTTCAAAAACAAAAGAAGATTAATCTGCCGACTCCAATTGCTGTGAACAGTGTGAGAAAGGTAGTCGGCATGAATATTGAGATAGCCGCCGCGTTCGATCTGATGTAGTCCGCCACCGTCAAGGTCGGGGTCCGCAACAAGGCCGTGAATTTCGGACACCGCCTCGAGCCACGCCAGAAAACGCGGCGACGAGAGTTCGGCGATAATCGACTTCGTTCCCAACCCCATCCTTTCTGCCCGAGTTAGGGCGCGCTTGCGTTCGTTGTAATGAGAGTACCGGCTCCATTCCTTGTCGTCGGTCAGGTGTTCGAACTCCTCCAGCAGCACGTCGCAGGCTTCTGTCTCCAAAAAATCATCGACAACGATATGAGGAAACGGTTTTGCCTCGGCAAACTTCCGTTGGGAAACTTCCAAGGTAGTCTCCATTCGTTCGAAATCAATAATCCTCATTGGACGATGCCTAACACGAGGTGTCGGGGCTTCGCAATGGTACCGATTGATGTGCGTCCATGATCACCGAACAAGCGTCCTGAACTCCTGTCCACTTTAGGGACTCAACGGCATTGCGAAATGCCGTACTGGCGGCGGCATCATCGGCGAAACGCGCGGCCAACTGGAAAGCGTCCGTTGGGTTCATCGCCCGAGCGCCGCCGCAATGGAACAAAAGATAAGGGGTAGCCGCCGAGAACAGCGAGGTTCATCTTTGGCACGGACTTCGAACCGCCCCGTGCCAGTATGACGCCTAGGATACGCATCTCATTCGATCTCGTTCAATATTGACCGCCCGAGGCGACTTTAAGATACTGTTCGCAAGTCGCGCGACGGTCATTTGCCCGTTCGTGGGCAGAATACCTAGTCGGCAGGAACAAGTGAGCACGTGACGTACCATGCTGATTAACTCACACCCATATGTTGGGTCGGTTCTCGCGCCGAATCAAGAGGAGGCAACGCAGTGGCGGGAGTCGCTTGAGACTGTCTTTACGAACGCACGCGGCTGGCGGGTCATTGAGCCCTGGGACAGAAGTCTCAAAGTAAGTTTGATGTTTTTTGGCGATTCGATTTGTTTCGGAATGGGGGTCCCAGCGCACGAATCTTTTGTAGTGAAGATGCTGCCGGAGCACCGCGTCGGAAACATCGGCGTGCCCAGCCATTCACTTTTGCAGGTGGCGCGGCTCATTGAAATCGAGATTCCGTTAGTGAAAAAGAACTTTGTCCTCGTTTTCCACGGCGGCATGATCAACCGTTGCGTCAAGGAGAATGCCTACAAAGGCGTAATATTCCGCCCCATATTTATGCGGTCCCCAAATGGCGATTTGGTCGAAAAGAACCCTCGCCAGCTACCACTACCTTCGTCGTTGCTTAGGCGCGTGCCGCGGCGGATTGCCAGCATCAACAATGCCCTCGCGCGCCCGGCGGGAGCGAAGCGGATGGACGGTCGCGACCTTCAGGTGCGCCGCGAAATGTTGCAGCGCTGCATGGCGAGAATCAGTGCCACCTGTGAGCGGAACGGTGTTCGCGCGTTGGTGTGGCACTATTACAACATGAGAAACCTCGGAACTGATGACTGGCGATTCGAAGAAGAGGACCGAAAGTGGTTCGAAGACATGCGCCTGCCGGCGCTATCGTACGAGTCCTGGGACGGAATGAAGAGGGTTGTTGCCGATAAAACTGTGTATTTTCAACAACATGAACACCTCAACCCAAGCGGTAATGAAATTGTTGCCAGTGCTATGCGCCCGTTGATGGAGGAGTTCATGGGGGGCTAGTACGCTAGCTTCAGTCGACGAGCGGCCCGCAGACCACAGGACCGACCAAATAACGGGCGTTCGTTTGTGTGAGGTCAAGCTATCGCGGCTAACGGCAATGCCGTGGAAGATGCCTCGGTTCCTTGATAATGAGTCCGCCGTCGGAGGCGCCCAAGAAAATGGGCCGAAACAGAATGCGGGAGTGGGTGTTGTCCTTGAGACACCTGTCAAGGATCCCGTCCTCAAAGGGGAAGATGACGACATCCGGCCGGGCGACAGGGATTTTCCGCTCCAGCCGCCGCGCGACCTGCAAGAGGCTGTACGAACTTGCGCCAAGTTTGGCGATCCGAATTCCAAGCCGTGTTTCTATTTGACCGGCAAAGCATTCCTCATATTCGCTTCCCTCGCCCATGACAACGAGGGACCCACGAACATTAGATCGGCGGCAAAGGCCTGCGGGCGGGGCGCCGGTACTCGCCATCCGCGGGCGTTGGTGTGGGCCATCTCCCCCGATTCCGCGCGCCGGATGGTCGTGGTCGAGTCGGCGGCCAGTGTCTAACCAAGGTGGTCGTTGGGAACGAAGAGGATATCGCCGTCCACTTCTAGGTGGCCCGCCTTGGGTCGCGCTTCGTTCTTCATGTGCGAACCAGCATGACGACGAAATCCTCGCGCATCAATATTCAAGTCGGAGTAAATGGGGTAAGGGCACCGTAGTTTCAGAGTGACCTACCGCGCAAAGGTCAAAAAGCCGTGACCACCCAGAGAAGCAGTTTAACTATCGCCAACCGCGTCCACGTCCTGCCATCCCAGCGCCTCTGCTAGGTCCGATACGTAATGGGTTTGCAAAAGGTTCATTCTATTCCCGCTTTTAGGATAACTCAGCGCGTTGACCAATATGAGATCGTCTGGACCGATTCTTCGGCAAAGCCATAACTCCTTCAGGCAAGCGGCAATGTGGTCGGTACTCGCACGAGAAAAAACTACTGAGGTGTGGATACCTTCAACACCGGGGAGGAGCCCAAAGCTGCGGGCCGCCGCCGCACTATCGCTGACCGCAAGAATCGGTGCCCGCGGGCGTTCGGCTGCGATCGTTCGGGCTGCGTAGCCGGATCGTGTAATCGCGACAATCTTGGTCACGGGAAGTGACCGCGATATGAGTGCGATCGCAGCTCCCATGACTTGCGGAATTTTGGTTTGTAATCGCGCGTTTTCGGTGTCAACCAAGTCGTGAACGTGCGTCTCCGTCGCCTCTGCAATGTCACGCATGATCGACACGGCCTCGATCGGGTAGCGGCCGATGGCCGTCTCACCAGATAGCATCATCGCGGCACATCCGTCGACAACAGCATTCGTAATGTCGCTGATTTCCGCCTTGGTCGGAAATGGGTTCGAGATCATGGAGTGCAGCATTTCGGTCGCAACAATTGCCGGTTTCCCGCCACGCCGAGCAACGTCGAGAATTCGTTTTTGAAAGAGTGCCACTGTTTTTAGGTCGGTTTCGACCGAAAGATCGCCGCGGTCGATCATCACCGCATCCGCCGCCTCAACAATCTCTTCGACCGCGTCTAGGCCACGCTGGTTCTCGATTTTGGCAAGTATTTTTGGGAAATCGGCGCCAACAATATCGCGAACTTTTGCAACGTGCTCAGCGGACACCACGAAACTGACGCCGACAAACTCGACGGCTTCTTTGCGGGCGAGTTCAATCATTTGCTGATCCGACTCGCTGATGACATCACCTTCCAACTCTACATTTGGAACATTGATGCCCATCCGGTCGCGAATTTTCCCGGGACCTTCAGCCTGACACACAATATCGCGGCCTGTCGTCTTGAGAACTAAAAAACGAAGGGTCCCATCATCAGCGAAAATCGTATCGTCGTGCGACAATTGGGCGTGCAGCAAAGATGAACTCACCCGAATCTTGTTGCCGCCCTCTCCATCGGGGTCTGTGGTGAAGGTTATCGTTTCGCCGGCCTGAAAAGCGTAATCCTGCGCCATATCCATCGTGCGAATCTTGCGCCCTGGAATGTCCAGAATGATCGGCGTCTTCGGTAGGACGCGTCTGATCAACGCTATTGTCTCAGAGTGCCAGGCCAACGTCGCATGGGACCCATTCAACCTAGCAACATCCATACCTGCCGCCGCCAGCATGTTGAGATTGGTGGCGTTCGCTGTTGCCGGACCGATGGTAGCCACAATCTTGGTCGACTTGGTCACGACGATGCCTCGATGAATAGCTGAACATCGCGAAGACTTTCGACAATTTCGGGACGCATGATGTTGGGGTCTACGGGGTGCGCCCCTTGCAATGCGGCACGGATGTCTGTCGCGTTCACCTTGGTAATTTCGCTTGGAGCGGATCGACTGTGAGGGCAGGTTTTTTCTGTCACGATGCCGTCACATCGACGGCAGTGATATGGGCCGTGGCAGTACAGGATCTCTATCCCCAACTCTGCGTCAAAACGCCTGGCGAGCTCGTGCGCTGCGTACTCCCCATAGAAATTTCCGACCCCGGCATGATCCCGCCCGATGACAAAGTGTGTGCACCCGTAGTTGCGTCGAATAATGGCGTGAAACAGGGCTTCGCGCGGCCCGGCATAGCGCATCGCCGCTGTTAGGCCGCCAAGCACCACGTTTTCTTGTCGGAAAAAACTCGATATCAACGCTTGGTAACCGGTCATAACGGCTTGCGGCGTGTAGTCACCCTTCTTCTTCCAACCGATGAGCGGTTGGATGAACAAACCGTCAACGTTTTCAAGGGCGAGCCGGAGCAAATACTCATGGGCCCGGTGAGGAACATTACGCGTTTGAAAGCCGACGACCGTTCTCCAGCCGCGTCCAGAAAATTCCGCCCTGGCCTCCTTAGGTGTCAGTTCCCGAAGCGCCGGGTCCGGGCGAATTCGCTTCTCTAAGATCACCCGACCGCCAACGAACCAGTCCTCCATACGTATTAGACGTTTGACGCCAGGATGGGCTTGATCGTCGGTACCAAAGATCTTTCGCGCGGCCCGCAGCTTGTCGATGCGGAACAGGTCTTGAGGCCGGAGGCAGCCGATTTTTTCTCCGCCCAAAAAGAGGTCCGCCTGCTTGACATCGCGGAGCACGTCGGCTTGCGGTGCAGTAATATCGAGCAGAACGGGAAGTGGGAACATTTCGCCGGATGGAAGTCGCATGCGATCAGCAATGCCGTGAAATTCGTCTTCATTGACGAATCCTTTCAGCGGCAGGAATGCGCCGAGGTGAAGCTTTTCAAGTTCGAGATACTGGGACCGGTTCAGTTGAATACGAGGATCACTCATCCGCATTCACGTTGAGGCTGGGAATGGCGTTCCAAATTTCCTTTGCCATTGATTGCGGCGAGCTTCCAGAGTCGACGTCGATTACGACGTCCGGTTGCAGCGGCTCGTGCCACTGAATGTCTAAACCTACGATGTTTCCGGTATTGTCGGCGTCCGCCTGTGCGTAGAGCCCCTTCGAGTCGCGATCGCGCAACAGGTCGAGTGAGGCTTTTAGGTAGACCTCTACATAGCCGGGCAAGTTATCTCTGTTCCACTGGAGCAGGGCGGGGTGGGCATACAAGGCCCCGACGAGGACGCTGATGCCCTGATCGGCAAGAATCTTTGTCATGCCTTGGATGCGGCCAATTTGAACACGTCGATCCGCTTCGCCGTACCCGAGATCTGAGCTCAAGGCCTTTCGGACCACGTCACCGTCAAGCTTGACGAGTTGTGGGAGGCTAGGCTTGAGCCGACCATACAGGGCCTCGCATAGGGTTGTTTTTCCAGCACCAGACAAGCCGGTGATCCACACCACGAACGTGCCCCGTGCGGGTGCGGAGCCTGTTTGCGCCGATCTAATCACCATTCGACCCTGGAAATCGGACCTAAAACCTGAAGTCGTCTCGCGAAACCTATTGCGACGTCGAGATCAACGCCCCCCTTACCCCCAATAGCGAAGATCAATTGCTTGCCTGCAATGCTGGGGACAATCTCCCTTTGCCCGTGGCACTCATTTCGTAGGGCGATTGGAAAGGGGTCGCGACGGTAGGGGCCCGGAAATATCGCATTGCGTGGCTCTGGCGCGACGCCGGCATCATCTTCAGCGGATGGGATCATTCGAACTATCGCGTCGGCGGCGCGTGCCATTTCCAAAAGCATTGACGGGTCCGGAGAATCGTTTGAACAGCGACACGTTGTCAAGCTTGCAAGAACCCTGATGAACTGATCAGCGATCATGTTTTTGCCGCCAACTTTGGCGCGGGAGGGTGCGGAGAAATCCCGGGGGAAGTTTGGGCCGGCACCAGCCAGATCGAGGCGAGACCGGATACGACGCGCTGGAGACGGTAGGCCGGGCTTCGGTCTATCGTAGGCGCTACTTCGCCGGCCACAATGTTCCGGTGCGCCCTCTTATTCGGTAAGCCAGAAGCCCCAGGTATTCGTGTAACGCAATCTCTATCAGGCCAAGGCTTGCACGCAAATCGACGTCCGTACCTGACCAAGGTGCTTCAGATATGAGCGGACCCGAGGGGGCCGCGATCACATTCCACCCGGCCTTTCTGAAGGTGGCGACCGCGCGTGGCGTGTGGCGCGCCGAAGTAACCAGCAGCCACGTTTCGTCGGGTTCGGTTCCCATCAAATCCCGACCAAACGACGCGTTCTCAAAGGTGTTGCGTGACTCGGCTTCAATGACAATTCGTCCCTGATCCACACCGCGTTCGACAAGGTAGCTCCTTATCAGCGGCGCTTCACGGAACGCCTGTTGTTGCTCCGCACCGCCGCCGACAACAAGCAGGCGCGCTTTCGGATAGTCTTGTGCCAACGATATGAAGGTCATAATGCGGTGGGCAGCGCCCCCCGGCACGGGGTGCCCCATCAATCTTGTGAGGGATGGGCTGATGGCCCCTCCGCCGAGGAGGACGATTCCTGATATGTTGGCGCTGTCAGGTTGATCGAAACGTGGAAAACGATGTTCAAGAGGCCACAGAATAAACTTGGGGATCGGGAGCCCAGCGATGAGGATCAATAGAATTGTCACCACGGAGACAAGTGCGGCGCCCGCTCTGCGACGGCGAAACCAAAGTAGAACGCAGCCGACGATGAGCGCGAGAAGCACGAGGTTGGTTAACATCGCGGACATTTGGCGGCACGTATCGTTACGAAGAAGGATAAATAAAAGTGCTTAAGGTGGAAACCGTTTTTCACCTTCTGGGTCCACTACTGATCTCGACCGCCGCGATTCGTGGTCACGCAGATATGGGATGCGATTGAGCACGTCTTCAGGCAGGCGAGCGACAAATCGCCGAAACAACTCAACGTCCTCGGCCTTTATTTCGGTCTCGCAATAGCCTTGCGACACATTTGTGTTCATAGGGGCTTTTACAACCAATTCCTTGTGCGGTAGGCCCAATGCATCGAAGAGTAGGGTCAACCGTTCGGGGTTTGTTAGTTCATCTGTTCGGATCTCGACGGCAACATCGACGTTAGGATTGTCTGCCAACTCCTTATACCGGAGGTACATCTCGCACCAGGCCCAGAGGAAAAGCTCACCCCGATTCAACTCGGAAGGATCGAGCTTAAGAATGTTGGAAAGTGAATCTGGTGCGTTGTTATCAAGATAGAAATCCTTATTGCGGTTCATGAAACTACGCATGTTCGCTATGGGATCGCGCACAAGGTGAATTACTGAGATGCTAGGTAAAAGGCGTAGAAACCCACGATGAAGCCCGCGCGCAAAAAACTTGCTCACATCCACATATATAGTCGAACCGCGCTTTCGTAACTCTCTTTCTATGGCTCGCATCCGTCTCCGCGCAATCCTCTCGATATAGTCGTCCTCGCCGGATGAAAATGCTTGCAGAACCCTGCCGCGACCTAAGAGCTCGTGAGTCTCGACGTAGCGACGGCGAAAGCGGCGCTCGTGATGGGCAAGCCGGCCCCCAGACCAGAGGCGCAGCTGCGGTTCCTCGAATGCCGCATAGCAATTCGGAACATGGCGTACCAATAAGTCGGTGAGAGAGTTTTGACCGCTCCGACCCGCAGTCACCGTGAAAATGTATCTCGTCACGAGGAAAGCAGCATTGTGATGCGGCCCGTATCGCACGTCGCCGCCAGGTTCTCCCAACGCGTTAGGGTTTTATCGAACAGCCACGCCGCCGTTAGCACGTTTCCGTCCGCCGTAAGGTGCCCGTCGACCGAAAAATACGCCCCTGGTAGCAGGAGGGCGTCCCTACCAAAATCGACATATTCAATGGCCAAGTTAGCGGCAATATCTGCCAGCGCCCTCGCGGCACGTTCGCGATCATAATCGCCAAGAGTGGGATCATAGACGAGCTCTTCAGTAGCGGGGATTCTAAAGACGATCATGGGAACGCCTCGTTCGGCGGGCTGCCGATTCGAAATCGACGTCGCGCGGTTCGACATGATCGGCCAGGTCATAGTAGGTGCGGCGTGCCAGCCCGCCTTTGGGGTTTCACGTCGCAAACTCGTTGGGCGCCAATTGCTCTACGTCGTCGAAAAACGTACTTCCGTCGTCATCGTAGGACGCGTGCCGAAGGTAGCGCGTCCAAGTTTCACGGTTCGGGTGCGGTCTTACCCCTGCGGCAAGAAGGGCCTTGATCTCGGTCCCAAATATTAGGCTATCTTCTTGCTCAGTGAAGAACAGGGGCTTCTCGCCGAACCGGTCGCGCGCCAGGAATGCGCTCCGCTTCTCCGTGTCGAAGATACAGAACGCAAACATGCCGTTAAGTCGATGTAAGCAGGTTTCACCCTAGGCCATCCATGCCGCGATGATCACTTGTGTATCGCTGGCGGTGCGAAACTGATACCGGCCCGCGAGTTCTTGGCGCAGTTCCTTGTAATTGCAAATTTCGCCATTAAAACCAGCACAACTGAGCCGTCCGTGCTTTCCATCGGCTGCACGCATTGTCGATGAGATCAATGATCGAGAGCCGCGTGTGTCCTAAGGTTGCCATACTGTAGGTTTGAACGCACGCTGCGTGGGGGCCGCGATGGTTTTGAATCCCGTTCATTGTACGGACGATCCTACAATCGTCCGGCCGATCCTCTCCAAGGATTCCTGCTATTCCGCACATGGCTCGCGTTGCCCCATTCTCGCTGATCGTTGCGCCGGTTTCGTGGTTGTGTCGACCAAGCACCTCGGTCAGACCCAATCCCGCTCCGGCGCAACAATGTTCCACTGTGTTCCACTGTTCAGGTGCGCGGTGCAGCGTACCGGATAAATTGAAATGGCGGGCGGGATCCGTCCCCGAGTGCGAGAGACGCGCGACTTTTTCTTTGCGGCAGGTCCTGCCACGTTTACCTGCAGGGGACCCTTAGCCCGCGGACCTAGACACAGGTTTCATTCGGTTCTTTCGCAACGCACATATCGTGCTCACTGAACCGTCCGCTAGCCATTGTAAGAGAAATGAGCGTCCGAGCGCACCAGGCCCGGGTAAGCTACCGCACGCCGGGTGGGGCGGCGGCGCACCACGCGGGAGGTTAGATCACGTGTCGTATAGCGTCAAATCTGGCCCAATCTTCACATGCCTTGGCGTCGCTGTGCGGCGGCTGATTTACTGTCCCGGACGCGCGACTTTGCGCAGTTCAGATGGCAAAGCTGCAATCCGTCACGCTCTTGGCGAGAATGACCCCGCGGCGCTGATGGAGGGCGAGGCAACAATGGTAGGGTTCTGTCCTGGGCGTTTACTACGACGGCGATCCTGGAAAATTTTGAGCCTCCCTTCCGAGCTGAGAACCTCCAGGCCGTGGGCTGCGGCAGCTGAGAGGTCGATGTGATCGAGGCCTGTCGTGGCTGTTACAATGGCCTTCAACTTGGTGTCGTGGGCCAGAACCTCCTTGTCGACACGGTGGCCCAAACACACCCACGGTACATCGTACTCAGGTAGCAGCCGAAAAAGATGGTCGCGGCTCGCCTGACGCTCATCCAGCGCCGCGAATGATTCCACCGCGCGCCGCGCGTCGGCAGCAAAGTTCTGTGGTTCAGCATGAAGTACGCGAAGCGCCATGTTTCGCCCCGATCCCCGCGGTGGTTAGATGCGCTGCGCACATTTGCGTAGTAGAAACGCAGAGTCCGATATGCCGTGCCTGTCTAGGTATATAAGTTTTTCTTCTTGCACCGTCTCCATGTTTGGGAAGCGCTTGCGGTAGATTTCCGCATAGTCCGCCTTCCAAAGTAAGTTTTTGTTCCCTCGATAAGGAATGCTCGTGAACTTCGGAGCGTAGTATTCGATTCCCAGAACGTGGCCGCGCGATACACGGTATATCTCGTCAAGAACCGAACTTAGGTCGCGCTCGGAGAAATGGATCAGGACGTGATGGGTCATGACGAGATCAAAGGTCTCGTCGGAGAAAGGTAGGGCCAACCCTGATCCACCCACGACCAAAAGCTCAGGGCGCTCTCTGCTGATTGTTTCGAGACAATCCAGTTGGATGTCGATCCCGTAAAGGCGGTCGAACCCGGCGCGGCCGACGGAACTCAGCTGGTATCCCAAATTGCACCCGACCTCTAGGATTCTTCCCTGGCGGGGCAGGAATGAAAGCAACTTCGCGAAGAGGTCGTCGCGGGTCATACCAAAACGTGCGGCGTGCTGCTGATTGAAATCGTCAGCGTTGTCGAACGTACTGCGCTGACTGTATGCCCTGCCGAATTCGCCTTTCCAGACTTTGGTCTGCTCCGTTTCCATCGCGACTCGCTTCCTGCTCGGCGTCGTGGCCGCCTGTTTCATCTTGCCCTCCCGGGACCTTCGGCCAGCGCCAATGGCACCCACGGTCGTGTACAGTATAGAGATCGTGTTTGTTCTTCCACCATCCGCAATGTGCCGAATGCTCTGCCCCGTTACCAGGGAAGAGCAGCACGACAGTGCTACGAATCGTCCACTAGAGCCCCGCCACACTCTGTCGCCAGAGTCTGCCAACGCGCAAGACCCCGATCGAACAACCATGCTGCGGCACGCGCATTCCCGGTGGCGGTCAAATGACCGTCGATCGGAAAATAGGCGTCCGGCGTGAGCCCGGGGTCCATGCCAAGGTCGACATAGTCGATCGCCGCGGCCGCGGCGATTTCGGCAAGGGATCTGGCCGCCCGGTCGCGGCCGTAGTCGCCCAGAAGGGGATCGCGAACCACCTCTTCCGTGGCGGGGATACGGAATAGGATCATGGGCGCGCCGGCATCCGTGGCGGCCGTGGAAAATTCCTCGATCAGGGTGCGCGTCGCCGCCCATCCGTCTTCGCATGTGTTCTCGCGAAGGCAATCGAAGTGCTCTATTTCCCGGTAGTCGGGGTTCAGGCCCATCTTGAACAGAAGTTTCTCGGGCGCCTCGGTTAGGTAGGTTTGAAGGGCATCCAGGCCGGCCAAGGGGAGCCGGCTGAGGGCGCCTCCCGAGATCGGGCTGAAGTGAAACTCTCCGGAATTGCTCAAGATGTCATTGATGAAGAACTGCACGACAACGGCGCCAAGGCGCAAAGACTCCGCTCGTTTCTTGAAAAACAACAGCTCTCTACGAGTGTCGTATCCGCTGTGACCTGCGTTTACGACCTGGAAGCGCCCTGGGAACTGCGCTTCCAGCAGGCTCTCCAGCCTGCGTGGAAAGGTCTCGGCTTCGTTCACGCCATAACCAAAGGCAAACGAATCGCCAAGCACAAGGACTACGCAGCGGTCCCCGTCTGGCGGACTCGGACCTCGCAGCCCGCGGCTGTTGGTCTCTATCAGGATGTCATACTCAGGACTCCTGTAGCGTATGGAAACATTTGGCCGCATCACGTAGTCGGTATCGGCGTCGTAGCGGTAAATGCCGCTAATCGGTTCGATCCACAGAACCACGCGATCGACAACGACTAACCCCACGGCCACGGACACGACAACGAGGAGAGCGTTGGTGAACGCGCGCCTCATCTCGGCTTATGTTGACGGGGCGCCGGAGAATCGTGGGAGCTCGAGGCCTCATCGAAATTGATCCGTTCAACTTCGAACAGGGAGGGACCGCGGCGAAGCTGTTGATGAATCGCAAGCACGTATTCGCCGAGAAGGCCGATGGCAAGGAGTTGAATGCCGCCGAAAAAGAACAGCGCGACGACCAGGGTCGCGATCCCCGGGGGCGACAAATCCTGGGTCACTAAGTTAATGATGAGACTGCCGACAGCATAGACGAGGCTAAGAATTGCGGTCGCGGTCCCGACGAAAATGGCGATCCGGAGCGGCGCCACCGAGGTCGAGATCAAACCATTCAAACCCTGATCGACAAGGTCGAACAGATTGTTCTTGGAATTTCCCTTTTGGCGGCGGCGCCAAGTATAGGGAATGCCCTTCGCCTTGAGGCCGGTCTGCGCGATGAGGCCTCGAATGTAGGGATAGTAGTCGTCGACCCCACTCACGGAATCCACGACGCTTCTGTCGATGAGTTGGAACTCGCTGGCGTCGACCGGAATATCAATATTAGCCATGCGGCGGACAAGTCGATAATACGCTTTGCGCACGTTCCGCAGCCACCAAGCCTCTTCCCGTTTGGATCGGACGCCATAAACTATTGGAAATCCCTGTTCCCAGGCGCGGACGAAGTCGACAATGACCTCTGGGGGATCCTGAAGGTCGGTCGCGAAAAGCACCACGACGGCGTCACCCGAGGTGCTTTTCAACGCATTGAAGGTATTCCGGAAGGGTCCAACATCGCGGGAGTTAACGATGATCTTTAGGCACATGTCCTGCGCCGCCATTTTTCTCAGGATGCTGACCGTCCCATCGCTTGAGGCATTGTCGGCGAGGATGTGCTCATAGTCGTACTCGGGAAGGGAGGTCTCCATCGTTTGACGCAGCGCCCGGCAACAGGCTTCAACGTTTTGTTCTTCGTTGAAACAGGGCGTAATGATCGAGATCAATTTGCGCGCGCTTGCCATAGTCCCCTGCGGTTCTAAACGTCTAACGGTCTGCCGGATCGAGCTGTGCCGCTAACAAAGTTTTCCGAATCGTACACGGTCCATTCCGGACGCCGAGCCTACGGCACGATCGAAACGCTTTCACCATTGATCGCCCGCTCCAGCGCCTCAAGGCCCCACCTTATCCGATCTGCGGCGGGCGCCCGGCCCGGTTTGTCGATGCGGCCAAATCGATGCCTGTGCACTGTCTTGGCCAGAGATATTCTCAGAAAATAGGCGGCAAAGAGCCTGCCGTAAACGTCCCGCAGGTCGCCTGAAATACCATATCCGGTGAAAAAGGCTTGGTGCCGTCGCGGCGGGTGGAACGTTGCCCACATTGCTACGTCATAGAGAGGATCGCCAACCATCGCGTCATCCCAGTCGATCATCACCACCTCGCCATCGTCGCGGAGGAAGAGATTGTCGTTGTTGGTGTCGCCGTGAAGAAAGCGCATGGGGCGGCCAGCGAGAAGGGGCTTGATATCGTCCAATCGGCGCCGCGCTCGGATCTCCTCGTCAGCCGTCATAGCACGCACCTGGCGGCAGATTTCTATATGCCGGTCGAGACCTTGAAACACGTGGCGCGCCCACGATTCGTGCACTCCAGATGGGCGGTCCTTTGTGACCCCGCTATCAACGTCGAGCAGACCGGCGCCCGTTCCGGCGATACCGTGTAATCCTTTAATCGCCCGCCCCAAGCATTCTAGTAAATCCGGCCGGTCCAGGCGTTCGTCCTTCATATCTGCCAAACACTGCCCGCTGGCCGGCTGGGAAAGCTGTATTTCGTAGGGCGCGGGCTCGCTGGCGGGCAGGATCGTGGTCTCTACGTACGGTAGGCTGTTAGCCTTTAGCCATAGGGCCGAGCGTGAATCCGCTTCCAGTCCAGGATCCCGAAAAAACAAACCAGGTGCCGGGCTTCGTGCGATTCGTTTTTCGCCGTCATCGATGCGGATTTGGTGGACAAGATGGAATGTTCCTTGGCGGGCCATGGGCTCAACGTTGTTCCCCACCGCATACCCTAGGTCCGACAAGGCGGTAGAAATCTCCTGAACGCGAGCCTGCGCGACCTCGCGATTGCGCTGGAGCAGGCCCTTCAGAAATGTATCGTCCTGCGGTGCGTCCGCTTTAGACAAGAAAATATTTCGGCGCGTTGCGGCAGAGCGGTCGAAGAGCGCGCCCTGGGTGGGGCGTCCGGCGGGCATGCGGGAAATCTCCTACGAGCGGCCGAAATCAGATAAAAACGTCTCGTACCCGAACTGCGGCAGCATGACCGCGGTCCGTTCGCCAATAGCCTTCTTCTGTTCGCCGCGGAGTTCATTCAACGTGGCGATATTGGCGTCGGTTGTCGGTGTGCTAATCGTACCCCAGGGGCGAAGGGAGCCCAGTGCGATGCCGTTCCACGAGGGCGAAAGCAGGCTCTCATCGAAGGCAATCCCGATCTTGTCCGCCAGGGCCGACATGGTGAACCTCGGATCGGCCACGAGGTCTTCAAAACGGACAATGTGGAATCGGTCAGGATGCATTCGGCGATAGACTGCGGCGCGGTGTTGAACCATGGCCCAGGTCCAGGAATACCGATCGAGCGAGCGGGGGAATGGACGTTTGATTGTGTCGGCGTATCCGGACCACGGGTTGCGCACTACGTGAACCATATGCCCGCGCGGGAAATCGTCCAAAAAAGGGGCCGCGTCGAAGGCAATAACGGGGCTATAGCCGACGTAAACGCCCTCTTTTCCGGTGCACTTGGCATTCCGCCAGGCGCCGAAGGTCGCCTCGAAAAACGCCGCGACGTAGAAGGCTCTTGTGCGCGGACGGCCGGCCATGATCTTGGCGAAAATGGATTTGCGTTCGTCCTCATCCAGGTCGAGGTCGACGTCGCGAAACTTGCTGAGGTGGGGCGATCTCAAACGGGTTTTCAACTCCTCGTCATAGAAAAGCTCGTAGGCGCCCTCGACGCTGACGCCGCTTGGGAAGTCCGGGTAGCGGTATTTGGCCGGGTAGAGCCCCGACAAATAGTCCACGTTTGCCTCGTTGCCGAGCTGACTTTCGAAAGGATAGACATGAAGCTCCGGATGCCCATCCAGGTAACGATGCACGGTGTTGCCGCCGTTCTCGTACATCGCGGACAGCATCACGAGACGAGTATCGCAAGGTGTGACCTTTGTATCCTGCGTCACCAGGTTTTCCACGGCTCTTCCCCGCCGATCCAGATATTTTTGAGTTCCTGTTTGTCGCGCAACGTATCGACACAATGCCAAAAGCCTTCGTGGCAATAGGCCTGCAGCCTTCTCTCAGCAGCAAGGCGTTCCAGCGGACCATGCTCCCAAATCGTCGCGTCGTCCTCAATCAAATCGATAACGCTCGGTTCGAGTACGAAGGAACCGCCATTAATGTAGCCGCCTTCTTCAACCGGTTTCTCCTTGAATTCGACGACCTCATTACCTTCAAGACGAACGGCGCCGAACCGCCCGCGCGGCCGGACAGCCGTGATGGTCGCGTCGCGGCCATGGTTTTCGTCGAAAGTGATCGTCCGAACAATATCGAGATCGGTGACGGCGTCACCGTAGGTCATGCAGAATTGTTTTCCATCGATGTAGTCCGCGACCCGCTTAATCCACCCGCCAGTTTGAGTATTCCCCCCGGTGTCGATGAGAGTGATCCTCCAGTCTTCTTGGGCCTTGCGGTGTATCTCCACAGGGTTCGATGAAAGTTCGATCGTGACGTCGGAGCTGCGGCTGACATAGGCGAGAAAATACTCGTTGATCTGCCATCCTTTGTAGCCGAGGCAGACGATAAAATCTCTGATCCCGCAGTACGCATAGATCGCTATGACATGCCAAATCAACGGGTAATCGCCGACCTCAACCATCGGCTTTGGCTTCAGCAGGGTCTCCTCCGATAGACGGGTCCCTCTGCCGTCGGCCAAAATTACTGCACGCATAGATCCCTCACTGTTCAAGAGAGCGCCTCGGCCCCCGGTCCGGCCTTAGCGCAAACGCGCAAGAATTTGCGCCCAACTAGCGGCCGGTGGCGCGTAGGTAAAGTCAACCCGGTGAGTGCCAGCCGGCACACGAACACCGGTCAGCGCATGGTTTACGGGAAAAATGTCTGCCTCCTCTCCATCAACTTCAGCTCGCCACCACGGCATAAACGATGACGACCACACAAGGATTGCAACATTGGCCTCCGAGGTGCGAATCGTTTGTCGGTCTGGGCCGTTAGCCAGCAACTCAATGTCCGTCGAGCAATCTAGGACTTCGCTGAGCGCAATGTCACCGATCGAAATGCCGCGTTCGACAAAATCTTGCCGACTCAAAAATGCTGATGTTGCTAGGCGCGCATGGTCCGCATTGGACAGGGCATTTAGAACCTCGGCGCCACTTTCAAAAATTTGAGCGTCACAGACGAGACGGAACCGCTCAAAAACGCGGCGATTTTCATAGACGCTAAAGGTCTCCTGGCCGGTAAAGTTCTCGCGAAGGTTGGCCCGCAGTTTGTCCCAACGCGACAGGCTGAACCAGTCGTAATCGGCCGTCCAGATCGGGACAAGATCGGGATGGCTAAGAGGCTTTCGGCTGATGACATAGCGGACATTTAGCAGCGAAAGGAGGTCGAGGTCGAATAATCTTCCGAAATCGACACTGGAAACCTTTTCGGATTCGGTATCCAGGTTCAGCTTCAATCGGTTGCCCCAGGCGCGGTCCTTCGCCGCGATCGACGCGAGTTCGGAGTTAAACGGTGCGCCCACGGAAATCCGCAGGAATAACTCGTAGTAGCGGGAAGGCACCAGATTGGTATACCCGTCCGCCGCCTCGAAGCCCTGCGCGTTGGCAAACGCCGATTCGCTCCAAATGGAAACTACCCGCGCAGGCCCATCGCGGCTGATCCTTTCGCGCAGAATGTCGGCGTAGGGTGCATCATATATGGCGCGGTAGCTGCCCTTGATGGTCCACGATTTGGCGTGGTTGAGCTTGATACTTCCAGCGTTTACCAAAAGTGCGACAAGGACGATGGCGACAACGGCGCCTTCTTTGGCCGGCCACAACCACTGCCATCTCCGTCCGGCTATCGAATCACGGTCCCGTTCCCGCCAAGGCATGGCAGCAAGGATTCCGCACGCCGCGAAGACAGCAAAAAACGTGGTACCCCCGAGAAAGCCAGAGAGTTTTAATGCCCGGAATATCCCCAAAGTATCCGGCCATCCGGTGACGACCGCGTTTCCCGCGGCCATGAAAATAGACAACGCCGCCAACCCCCAGATCAGCGGTCTGATGGTTTTCGGTAGCGGCCAACGGAAAGCGATCGACAATGCGAGAACAAAGAAAAATGAGCCCGATATCCAGGTCCAAAACGCCGACTGCAGCAAATCGCCCAGCTCTTGCGTGTATTGCGGGGTGAGCATCTTGTGAGAAAGTGAAGTCGCGAACATCGTGGTCACGAGAGCAGGAAATTTCACCGCTACCGCCGCGGTCAAAAAGATGGCGTAACCGATCGCCTTGTTGAACGTCCAATTGCGTTCGACGATGGCAGCCCAAATAACTACGAACCCGAGAGCGAAAGGGATCGCGACGATGATGTTTGTTGACAGTGCGAAAAGCACCCCTAGCGCCGCGGATGCCGCCATGTGACCGTAAGTATTGAAGCGCGGATGGCCGAGAATGGCCAATACCAAGGGAAGGGCCAGCCACGCTTGCGATGGTCCCTGAAATAGGAAGACCGTCGTGATGGACAGACCGGCGATCACCGACCAGTGCCGTCCCAATCCCGTTCTGATACCGAGCAGATAGCCGCCCCCGGTGCCGATCGACGCCCAGAACGCCACCAGCAGGCCGTCCGCGGCCCAGGGAGGCAACCAGCGGAAAACCGCGACGTCCAGGGGTACAAATCCCGTGAATGCCGTGGCGTCAAGACCGGAGAACGAGTACGGATACCAACCGATCGACCACGGAAGGTGGGATCGGGCAATCAAATGTGATGTAACGGGGTCGGTGGTATCGCCATGGTGGGGGGCCGACCAACCAAGACCCAGCACGAAGTCCGCCGACCAAAGCAGTACGAAAACCCAAGGCCAGATGGTAGGGGTGCGCACCACCCAAAACAATTTCGACCGAAGCGGCATGAACTAGCCCTTGTTGCGGATTTTTCTGGCAGGCGCAAACGCTTTCTATGGCGCCGCAGGTTCGGTTAGCCTGCGCTCATACTACTCTCGATCCAACTACCCATGTGCTCACTACATCATGCATTGCGCGAACGGGCAGTGGTCGGTAGCGGGTCGGCTGATCATAAACCGCACTAGGCGCCCCCGCTAAGGATCAGCCGCCGCCGCCCACATACCTTGGCGTAGTAGTGGGTGGTAGAGTTGATCAAATGCGATTGGTGTCAATAGTTGGTGTGAGGGCTGGACGCCATCTGGAGCACCAAATTTCCCGACGAATTCATGGTATTTCACGGTCGCTTCTGGACACTCTCCGATGCAGGCATATTGTGTTTCTTTGTTTTCCATAATATGTTGAAGTACAAGATCGGCTAGACGTGCGGCCTTTTTTACCCCCTTGTTCTCCGGAGATAAAATGCGTGTGGACGCGGCCGAAGACTGGCTCGTTCACGAGGAATAATTTGAGCGGCTTTAGACTAGCAGGCCCACTGGCTTTGTTTTCCCATCGCGCCTCATTCGCGACGGTGCGGCAAAGATTGAGTGTTGCTCGTAGCGCTACGGGCACGCGACGCTAGTCATGATGGAGAAGCACCTACTTCCATTGCCGGAACCAAAGAGGTTCTGTCTTCTGGGGGCGGGGGTCGCACTTCAAGACTTTATCTTCGCGTTCGCGAAGGCGAACGCGAGACGGTACGAATTCTTTGCGGTTACCGAGGCGGACCTCGATGAACGCTGGTCGGACGCTGAGGGCCCGACAACTCAGGAACTATGCGAGAAAAACGGGTGTGACCTCGTCGTTGTACCGCCCGGCGACGCGGCTGGGATTGCACGTGCAGCTTCCGAAAGACACGCAAATATCGCTGTGGTTCTGGGGTGGAACGCAATCCTTCCAAAACGTGTTCTTGACATATTCCAATCCAGCATTTTCAATTTCCATCCGGTTCGATTACCCGGATTCCGGGGGCCGGGCGGGGGGTTCAGCTGGCAGGTGCTGGATCAAGAAACGACGGTCTATATCAATTTCCATATCATGACGGCGATAATTGATGCCGGCGACATTGTTTTGGAAAACCACCGAGATTTTGGGAGGCCATTCCAGAACCCTCAGGAATACGTCGATGCCATGCGTCAGGTATGTAATTCAGAGGTTTTTCCCCAATTTTCGAAAATACTGGTCGAGGATCCAAATATTTCGGCCTGGCCGCAAGATCATTCGCTGGCGGAATACTTTCCGCGCCTTGAGACGGCGATCAATGGAGTGATAGATTTTACCTGGACCGCTGATGAGATTCTCCGCTTCGTGCGGGCCTTTGGAAGCCCGTACGCGGGCGCCAGCTTTCTCTACCTTCGACGACGCTATTCAGTGCGGCAATGCGAGGTAATTCGCCGAGACGATGCGGTGCATCCCTTCGGACACGGACTTATTGTAAATCGGTTCAATAATGCCATTCAAATTCTCGCGAAGGGTGGCGTGCTAGCCCTCTCCGAATTCGCTGACGAGACGGGGGCGCACGTCGATCCCACAAGATTTCGTCTCGGAAATCGTTTCTATAACGATGCCCAAACCTTACTTTCGTCGAAACTCCATCGTCCGACCTAACACACCCCAAGAGTCTTGCCTCAGGGGGCAACGACGATAGTAACGTCGCAAAGAGCGAGTCGCGGGCCACCCCAAAAATCGGGCTGCGTGCTGTCAATTGAAATCATCGACGCTTTCGAACATGCCCCGTTTGCTATGTTGTTCGCTCTCGAACCAGCGCTTCCAGACGCGGCAGCGTAAAATATTGCGATCGAGTGCGTTCATCCGTTATTGTGGCAATCGATATCGCTGGTGCGTGGTGGAGCCGGTGAGCCGGCGGCCTTCATATCTTGGCGTAACAGCGGGTCGTATCGTAGGGAACGCGCGTGAGTTCGAGGTTTTTTATGTCGAGTTTCTCCAAGACCGCTAGTGTTTCGCCCGGACATTCGGGGTGATCGAGTTCCCCGAACGCGATCACGGCCCCCTTGGGCATGCGCGGCAGAAACGTCTCAATAGCCGTTTTTGTTGGCTCGTACACGTTCACGTTTAGATAGAGCAAACTCACGACCAGGTGAGGGTTCCGTTCGACATACGCGGGGACGGTCTCGACAATATCTCCCTCGATCAGTTCGACCTTCGGAATATGCCCTCCTGGCCGGTTGAGGTCGAACATGCGCGCGCACCGCTCCAGCTCGTCCCGGGAATCGGCGGCCATCGCGCCTACTTTTGTCGCGCCAGTCGTCAGTTCGCTTTTGTCCTTTGGGTGGTTGCTGGGAAAACCTGCGAAAGTGTCAAACCCAATAACTTTCCGCGTGTGGTTGGCGGGTTCGAAAATCGATGACAGTTGAGCAAATGTCATCAGACCCTGCCCATAGAGAACGCCACACTCGACGATGCTGCCGTGCACGCCAACGACCTCTTTGAACATCTGGCTGCGATGGAGGAACCGCGCCAAATCCTGCCGCGTCGCATAAAGAGAAAAATTCATGAACCGCTGGGCATTGGAAAGGGGACTGCCACCAATGAAATCTTCATACCCGCCGAGAAAATCCGCTTCTCGCTTGTCGCGCTGCGCAAAGGACATGGCGTAGTCCGGCAAATTGCTCAAAATGGGTCTCCTCGAAAATTGTGGATCAGCGGGCGGTCGAGCCGCCCGATCCCACCAATTTTTCCAGTCCAATTACCTTCCAGGGATGGGCGTGCTGACAAGCTAAAGGACTGTGCCCTAACGCGACAGGGAGAACAAGATGACGTCATTCCCTAATCGCCCATCGAAGTGGTGCCGAAGGTTGTCGCCGGACCCCACCAACGCGCAAGTTCCCGATCGAATACCTATGCCTCGGCTCGCGTATTTTGTGCGTCCGCCGCTCCTAGCAAAGCCCTGTCACCTTATAGCGTCGTGCCCGTTCCCGCCAATTTCAATCGGTCCCAGCCACGCGGGCGTCAAGCATTTGATGACTTCGAGAGGCCATTCGTATATTTGATGGCGTCTTTCTAGGTTCCGAGAGTTCAGCCCGTACCGTGTGACAATGTTTCATTTCAGTAGAGTCCAAATTTTCTGGCTCGTTGTGCTAATCGCCGTCGTCGCGCGTCTTGCAGTCTTCGCGGTGGCGATCCAGGCGCCGATCCTAAATCAACGTGGCGCGGCAATCTCCCCACTGGAGATGCAGACCGGCACCGATATCCACTTCTACCTACGGTCAATGCGGACCTATCGGGAGCTGTCACTTTCCGAGATCGTTGAGGTTTTCACCAAATACTACGATTTTGATACAGAGCTTCCCGAGGGCGCACCGGTCGATTGCGCTCCAGATAGGATAATGTGTTCGCCAAAGTCGAGATCGATAGTCGGAAGTTACGCCGATTACTTCCTAGCGCCACCCGTGTTTCCCATGCTCCTTTCGGCCTTGAACTATCAGGAAGGGAATACGTTACCGTTTGCGGTTTTCTATCTATTTCTGTCGAGTCTCCTTGTCTTCCTTTGGTTGCGGTGGTTGTGGGCAAAAGGGATTGCGGCGCATTGGCTCTTTGTCTTCGCTCTGATTCCAAATCCTATTTGGTTTACCCTTAGCATCAGTACGGAGTTGGTTTTCGCTCTAGTCTTCGCAGTGTTCTACCTTGCCTATACCGCGCCCGGTTCCAACCGATCGCGGGTCGCACTCTGGATACTATTTCTCGGCCTAACGCTCCTGACTCGACCAAATGGCGTCTCGGTTCTGCTTTTTGTCATCGCCGACGGCCTGCTGTTCACGTCGCGTTCCCTAAGAGTAAATTTTCTGCCCATAGCCCTCGTGATCACACCGATTCTGGCCGGCACCATTTTCTTTTTTGGGCCCCACTTCAACATCTTTGTCGTTCACAGCGCGACAATGTCGTACTTCGGAACTGAGCAGGGTCACTATCTAACCGGCATCTACGGAGCTTTGCCTGTCTGGCTCGATTGGCCCTTGTCGTGGATCTCACTGGTAGGGGCAAAGATGCTCTATTTCGTCGGGCTTCGTCCTACTTACGGCGAACTGCCGCTCGTAGTTCAATTTGTGCGCGGCGCCGTCGGCGTTATCCTTCTACCTGGGCTAATTTACTTGTTTCTCAGGGCGGACTGGCGGCTTAGGCTGCTGGTTGGCCTCTACCTCCTCCCGATATTTCTTGGCGCGTCCCAGGACCGTTATAACCTGCCAATCCAACCGATCCTGTTCTTTTACGGCGTCCTCTCGCTGTCGGCGATATGGAGTCGCGTGAGGGGCCGCAGCAATTCAGTCTCAGACGCGGCGAAGGTGCTCGATTGAGTGAGAAAACCGTGGCGCGCGAGGCGGGCCGCTTCAAACGCTGGCGTTCTTGGCAGCGTCTTGGCTTCGATTCGACCTGAGATCATTGAGCGGGCGATTGAACAAAATACTCATGGCTCGCAACGCCACATCGGATTTTCAAGATTTCTGACTCTAGTCTGATACCCTTTCCACCGGTGTTGCGGTTGCAGTAATGGAATTAGGCATGACTGTGTCGTCCTTTCGCAGCGATGTTCTGGTGTTTCTGCCCACGTATAATGACGCAGACGGAATCGAGGCCCTCGTACATGAAATTCAGGACCGATCACCGCGCTTCCGCGTTCTCATTATTGATGATGGATCGAGATACCCGATAGATAAGTCGTTGCTGCCGCCGACATGTCTGTTGGTCCGGCTCGCCGATAATTTTGGTCTCGGTGTCTGCACCCATGTTGCTCTCGATCATGCGACACGTCACGGGTACGATATTGTTGTTCGAATGGATGCCGACGGGCAGCACCCTGTCGACCGCCTCAATGATCTGATCGCTCCGCTGGAAGCCGGCGAGGCCGACCTGACACTGGGAGGACGGGCAAACCAACATGCGGCGCAAGGCGTCAGAGCCATCCTAGCCCGTCTGATGAAGGGTTACCTCTCGTTGGTCAGTCGGATCATCACTCGGGGCAGCTCTCCGCGAGACGTTAACACTGGCTTTATCGCCCTTAACCGAAAGGCCGTCGTGGCGCTGAGCGGCTTCGATCTTGAGCGATATCCTGAGCCGCAGATTTTTATTCTTGCCAGCCGCTTCAGTTTGCGCCTCCGGGAAATCCAGGTCGAGCAAAATGATCGGCGGTCCGGAAATTCGACCATTCGCATGAGTCAGGCCTTTCAGATATTTTATCGGTTCAACATTTTTGTTCTTGCTGAGTTGCTAGGGGGTCGCCGCCGATGAAGATCGTCGTTGTTGTTGGCCTCACCTTGGTTTTCCTCGGTCTTATCCGGCGCAACCTCCTTCAGGTCGATCTGTCTTTTCCTTGGTTTGTTGCGCTCGTTGCGCTTGGTTTCGCGAGTCTTAATGAGCGCTTTATCGATTGGACGGCCTCGCAGCTGGGGATCGTTTACCAGCCGATCGCTATCGTATTTCTCACTATCTTCATCGTTCTCGGGCTGTGCACGTTTTTGGCGGTGGCTATCAGCCGGATCAGGGCGCGGCAAATCCGCCTCGCGCGCCGATTAGCTGAAATCGAGCTTCAGGCTGAGGAGACCAGAGTGATGGGCACGGAGGAGCGGTGACCGCCAACGGCCCGCTCGGGCGTTTCGATCTTCTTTCATTTAGCCTTTGGGCTCGTCGGATCCGCGACTAAGATCGCGATCTGACCTTCGCTCGAGGCGAACCGGCAATGGATATTGGCGCACGAAACTGGAATTCGGAGCGCGCCACGGGCATCTTGTTGCTGGCGGCGACAGCGGCAATTGTCTTATTTCCACGCCTCGCATTCGTGGCTGCCGGGGCTCACGTCGCAGGCGATTCGCACACCTACGCACTAGTCGCCCAAAACATTCTCAACAATTTTTGCGTCTCCATGTCCGAACCGCAGAGCGGTACATGCGCGCCGCACTGGGGCGGCAACCAACTGCCGGGGTACCCGGCGTTTGTCGCCGCGGTCTGGGCGGTTGCCGGCGGTGGAATAGGCGCGCCGCTCGTTGCCCAATCCTTGGTTACGGTGGTGGCCGCCATCTACTTGGTTATTGTTGTCGTGCGTTCAGGCTACGGCCGCGGGGCGGCGTGGTTGACAGCGGCCGCCGTCGGTTTGTCGCCGTCGCTGGTGGGCTGGTCCAGGACCTTCCTTACGGAGGGGCTTGCGATAGCCCTCAGCCTTTGGGTTCTGGCCGAGGTTCTGCGGTCCGACGCGGAGTCGCGTCTGCGGGTTTGGTCTCTCGGTCTGGCTCTGGCAGCCGGGCTTTTCGTCCGCTACGACTTTGCCATCATTGTCATCCCGGTGGGTGTCGCCGCTTTCCTTATCCACCGGCCGAAGGTTGCCGCCACCCGCCTTGTCGCCATCGCGTTGATCGTGGCCGTGCCGTATGCCAGCTGGACGGTGCGCAGTGTTGCCAGAGATCTACCGATCCTGCCGCCATTCGGTGTGACGCCATCCGGTGAGACCGTGCCGGAGGGACTGCTCGCCTGGATGGGGACGTGGGTTGCCAAACAAGGTCGCCTGCCCTCGACCGTCTGGGCGGCGGTCAATCGGGACTACCTAGCGCTTGAGCCACCCAAGGACGTCTTTGGCGCGGGCGGCCAGACCGGCCGGGTGGATGCCCTTCTAGGAGAGCTACGGTTGCGCCAGGGACGCTCCATTCCGCCCGAACTCGACGCGCAGTTCGCGGCGCTCGCTGTTGAGCGCCGAGCGCATGAGCCGTTCCGACAATGGGTCTTGCTTCCGATGCGCCGTGCGGTGGACATGTGGGGTAGCCCTTTCCCGAGCCTCGGATGGCCCGTATCGGTCTCCGAAACCGAACGCTCCGAAATTCGGGCGGTCATCGACGACAAACCCGTCCGGGGAATCGGACCCATCTTCGCCGACCACCCGTTCCAAACAATTGTCCGGGGAATAGTTGCGGGATACCGCTATCTTGTTCTGGTGATTGTGTTCGCCCTTGCATTATTGAGCCTGCGCGCCGCAAACCGGCCCTTCCGGCTGCTTGCGGGTCTTGCCATTCTCTACGCGCTGGTCCGCACTCTACTTTTCAGCCAGACACTTTTGATTGAGACCCGTTATCTGGTCGTGTCATTGGCCTGGCTTGATGTCGCGTGGGCGGTTGGGATTGCTCATCTCTGGTCGCTACGGTCGCGGCGAAATGCGGCGCTCTCAGGCGCCTGAGCGATGTAGGGGCGCTTGTGGCAAAGATCGCTATCCTTGGGGCGACTGGCGAAATAGGGCGCAGTCTTGCGCCCCTCGTAGCCGGCGACAAGCAACATTCGCTGATCCTCTACGCACGGCGATCCGAAGACCTGCTCAAAGATTTGGGTGGTTCATCCGCGAACCGCACGGCTGTCAGGAGTCTCGACGACTTCGGGACGGAATCGGTCGATCAGATAATCAATTGCGTTGGCGCCGCCGACCCGCGCGAAGTGCGCCGTCTCGGGCGACAGCTAATGCGCGTGACCGAAACCTTCGACAACAGGGTGCTTGACTATTTGGAGGCGGAGTCGGGCGCGCAGTATGTTTTCCTTAGCAGCGGGGCTGTCTACGGGTTGAAGCAGCCGGGTCCAGCGTCATCGGTCACGCCAGCGACGTTCCCGATCAATGAGATCGATGCGAGCTCCTGCTACGGCGTTGCCAAGCTTAACGCCGAGACCAAACACCGCGCGGCCAAAGAGCGCTGCATCGTTGATCTCAGATTATTTGGCTTCGTGAGCCAAAACCTCAACCCGAATGGCGACTATCTATTGTCCCAAGCGGTCCGTGCAATCCTGCAACGACAACCGCTCGCCACCAAACCAACCGATATCGTTCGCGATTATGTCCATCCGCAGGATTTAGCGCAGCTCATCGAGCGTTGCCGATCCCACCGTCCCATGAACGCAAGTTTAGACGTCTTCAGCAAGGAGCCGATCACCAAGTTCGCGCTCCTCGACGCCCTTTCTTCGCGATTTGGTTTACGATGGAGGATCGCTGATGAGCGCGTCAGTAGCGATGCCGTCGAGAAGTTGCCACACTACTACTCGCACGATCGGCGGGCGGAAGAGATCGGTTATCGGCCGCGCTTCTCGGCGCTTGAGGCAGTGCTCGACCAGATAGGCAGATTCCTCGAGCAGTCCGGGTATCCGTAATGATGGAAGCTCCAGGGTTGCCTCCCGCAGCCCGCCTTTGCCGCTCGGCGAAGGTGCTGCGTAGGCAAAGTCACGACCGGGCGCCGAGGGACGCGGGCCACCCGTTCACCGAAGAAGAGATTGAAGCCGGTACCGCGGCGGACCTCGCCGTCTGCGACTGCGTAAGAGACCTTGACGATGGGTCCATTGTGACGTGAAGCGGGCCCATTCAATGCTCAAGTCCTGTCGAATCTGTGGATCGGATCGCATGGATATCTTCCTGCGGTACGATCATGCTCCGGCCAGCGTCGAACAGCTCGTCACTGAGCACGAGCTGGCGTCCGAACGACCGATCGAACTTGAGATATGGAAGTGTACAGAATGTGATTTCATTCAGCTTCGGGAATCGCCGCTTCCCTCAGGTTACTACCGGATCTATGACAAAAGTACTTCGCACTCGCGTCAGGCTCAGACCCACCAGGTAGAATTGGCTGCGGAACTTGGCGCGCGCTTTAACCTTCGGGGCAAACGAATTCTGGAGGCCGGCTGCGGCGACGGATTTTTTGCCGCGGCGCTGCGCGACCTAGGTGCCACGGTCCAAGCCGTCGAACCCGGCAGGCCGTCTGCCGAAGCGACACGCGCGAGAGGGGTTCCGGTCACGGAGGCCTTTCTAGGCACCGACAACCCGATCGAACCAGAGAGCATCGACGTGTTTGTGGCGCGCCAAGTCATCAGTCACGTGTTAGACCTCGACGGCTTCATGGCTGCGGTCGCATTGTTTCTCAAGCCGGACGGGCTGGCGATCATAGAGGCCCCCAATGTGAACACGGCCATTGAAAAGCGTCGCTTCTTCGATTTTTTTGCCGACTATGCTAACTATTTTGCGCCAGGAACCCTGACCGAACTTTTCCGCCGTTATGGCTGTGGGTTGGAGGAAATCACCGCAAGGTCCGCATCTGAACATTTTCTCGCGGTCTACAGAAAATCTGCCGTTTCCGACTTCATGGAGTCGTTCGAGGGCCTCGTCCACGATGTGCGCCAGCTCGTCGCAAGCGAACAACAACAAGGCCATCGGATCGCATGCTGGGGAGCGGGGGGGCGCGGCATTGCGTTTATCTCCTTGGCGGGCCTCGGCCCTGGCGACATCGAGTTTGTCATCGATTCGTCACCCGAGAAACAGGGGCTCTATACGCCCGGCAGCCACTTGCCGGTGGTGGCGCCGGATGTTCTGAAGGATCAATCCGTTGATTGCCTTATTGTGACAGCGTTGGCATACAAGGACGAAATTTTGGAACTTCTTGAGCATCGCTACCACTATTCTGGTCGCGTCGTATTACTGACGCCGGAGCCGCGGATTGTCGGGACGATGGGTCAGTTTTGAATCGCGATCGGATCCATTCCGCTGGGCCTTGGATAACCGACAAGGAGGCGCAGTACGTCGGCGACGCGATTCGAAATGGGTGGTATGACGAAAACCGCAGCTACATCGAAGCTTTTGAAAACGCTTTTGCCGCCTACCTCGGCGTCCGATACGCCCTTGCAACCAGCCACGGGACCGGTGCCCTTCATTTAGCGCTCGCGGCGTCCGGTGTGGCGGACGGCGACGAGATAATCGTTCCCGACATTTCTTGGATCGCGACGGCTAACGTTGTCCGGCACTGTGGTGCCACGCCGGTTTTCATAGACGTGCGTCCCGGCGACTGGACCATTGATCCCGACCAGATAGAAAAGGCTATTACGCGGCAAACCAAAGCAATATTTCCGGTTCACCTCTATGGCCATCCCGCGGACATGATCGCAATTACGTCTATCGCCGAGGCCAACGGTCTAATTGTGATCGAAGATGCGGCGCCTGCGGTCGGTTCCACATATCATGGCAAGAAGGCGGGAACTTTCGGCCGCGCCGCCGGCTTTTCCTTCCAAGGCGCAAAACTTCTTGCCACTGGCCAGGGCGGCATGCTGGTGACCGATGACGAGGACGTCTACAATCGCGCTGTGCGCATGTACGAACACGGCCGTCAGCCCGAGCGTGGAATATTCTTCTCAGCGGAAGTGGGTCACAACTTTAAGATGGCCAATCTGGTGGCCGCCATGGGCCTCGCTCAGATCGAAAGGGTTGATGAGCTCGTTGCTCAAAAACAGAAGGTGTTCCGGCAATACGAAGAACGACTAGACGGGTTGAATGGAGTCGTCATGCAAGCGCCGGGACCAGATTGCGTCTCAAACGGGTCCAATCCCTCAATCTTGATCAACCCGGACCTGGCGGACCGAGACACCGTTCGTACTGAACTTCAGAGACGAAACATCGATACTAGGCCCACCTTTCCGCGGATGAGTTCCATGCCAAGCTTTCGAAAAAGCGACACCCCCGTCTCGAAGCATGTCGAGGAAAATGGCCTTAATCTTCCGACCCCGGCATATCTCGACAACGACGATATCGGGTCGGTCTGCGATGCGCTGGCCGAGATCATCGAAAAATCCGCCAAACGCTAATCGAGCAGCAACGCCATGGACAGCCTGCACCGCAAACTCATTTCGATTGTCATCCCGGCTTGGAACGAAAGCGAGGTCCTGGACGAGCTTTTCCGCCGCTTGATCCAACTGATGGAAAGGCAATCAGGTTACGATTTCGAAGTGATCCTGATCGATAACGGGTCCCGGGATGACAGTTGGGACAAGATGCTCCAGGTTAGGGCGAAGGACGGGCGTTTCAAACTCGTCCAGCTGACGCGCAATTTCATGGCCGACGGTGCGCTGATGGCAGGGTTTCAAGTGGCATCGGGAAACGCCGCGATCATGATGGACGCGGACCTGCAGGATCCGCCCGAACTGATTGACCGTTTTCTGGAATGCTGGGAGCAGGGCGCAGAAGTCGTTTACGGCCAAATCCGGCGCCGCGACGATGTGAATGCCTCAAAACGTATCATGTTTGATATTTACTTTCGCATCCTATCTCGGCTTACCGGCGGCGCCATTACGCACAACGCCAGCGGATTTCGCCTTCTCGATCGTCGTTCCTATATGGCACTAAATAGCCTGCCGGAGCACAATCGATTCACGCGAGGGCTCACGACTTGGAGTGGGTTCCGCCGGAAAACAATGGAATTTGAGCGACCGGGCCGATTCGCCGGTGAAAGCAAAGCGCCGTTCGGCGACATCCTTAAGGAAGCGATGGACGGCATTTACGGGTTCAGTAATTTGCCGGCACGAATGCCGACCTATATCGGCGTGCTGGAATTGCTCGCCGGGTTCGTCACGCTGCTGGTACAGGTTCTGACGGTTCTTGGCGGCGGCGAGTGGTCTGCACCATGGCTCCTTGCTGCCCTGGGGTTGATTCTGTTCGGCCTTCTCAGTTGCAGTCTGGGGTTGATGGGCGGATTCATTTGGCGAATCATGGACGAGGTCCGTGGGCGGCCCGGTTACGTGATCAGACGCGCTGAGGGGTTTGACACCGACGCGGAGAATCGGGAACGTACACCGGAGCAGATCCAATCCCAATAAGGGTTTAGCCATGCGTTACGGTGGAAACCGCATGGCTCGGCTGTCATCAAGCCCAACTCTGTAAGCGGTGGATGTCCTTGAGACCAGGCGACCGACCAATGAATAATCCTTCATTTCCTCCCCAGCTTTCCGATATTCCCGTTGTCATTCTTTGTGGCGGCAAAGGCTCACGCATCCGGGAGATTTCGGAACTGGTCCCAAAACCGATGTTGCCCATCGGCGGTCGGCCTATTTTGTGGCACATCATGATGATCTATTCGGGCCAAGGCTTTCGACGTTTCATTCTTTGCCTTGGCTATAAGGGGGAGCAGATCAAGGATTATTTCCTCAACTACCAGGCGCGCACACGTGACGTGACGGTCGAATTCCGCGGCGGAGACTCTGCACCTAGTCTGACGTTTCATGATGACAGCGAGCCCTTGCCCGCGTGGTCGGTCACTCTTGCCGACACCGGGATCGAGACCTTGACCGGTGGCCGGGTGGCGCGTGTCGCCAAATACATCGACCAGGACGTATTCATGCTGACCTATGGTGACGGTGTCGGTGACATTAATGTGGCGGCCTCTGTTGACCACCATCGCCGCGCCGAATCGATGGTGACCGTCACCGGCGTGCATCCCCAAAGCCGGTTTGGCCGGATCGCCGTGGACGGCGACCAGATCGTGGAATTCACGGAAAAGCCGCAGGTCGATGATGGCTACGTATCAGGCGGTTTCATGGTGGTAAGACGTGAGTTCATCGCAAGCTACCTCAGGGAAGCCGAGGATTGCGTTCTTGAGCTTGACGGCCTAACGCCTGCCGCCGCCGATGGAAAGATGAGCGTCTTTCGCCACGACGGATTTTGGTCGCCGATGGACAACTCCCTCGAATACAATGCTCTGAATTCGCTTTGGTCGTCCGGCAAGGCCCCCTGGAAAACTTGGTAGCCCGATGGTCGAGGGGTTAGCCCCTGTCTTCCGCAGGAAGAGAATTCTCGTCACCGGTCATACCGGGTTCAAGGGCGCATGGCTGGTGCAATGGCTCGCCGCGCTCGGCGCCGAGGTGACCGGGATCGCCCTTCCCGGAGCGGTAAGTGAACCCAATTTCTTCACCCGGCGGGGCTCACCAAGAGCTGCGATGACCTCAGATTCGACATCCGCGACGCCGCCAAAGTAACGCAGACGGTCGCTCAGCTCCGACCCGAGTTGGTCTTTCATCTGGCGGCCCAGGTCCTTGTCGGCCGTGGGTACACCGATCCGGCTGGCACGTTTTCGACCAACGTACTGGGTACCGCCAACGTTTTGGCTGCGGCGCGTGGGCGCGGCATCGCGGGCGCCGTCATCGTGACCTCGGACAAGGTTTACCGGAACGACGAGAGCGGCCGAGCTTTTCGCGAGCGCGACCCTCTGGGCGGCCGCGACCCCTACAGCGCCAGCAAGGCCGTCGCGGAGATGGTTGTCGAGGATTATCGCGGCCTACCCGGCATGCCGCCCATCGTTTGCGCGCGCGTGCAATGTGATCGGCGGCGGTGATTGGTGTGCCGGCCGGCTGGCGCCGGATTTTGCGCGCGCGCTGGACACGGATGCGCCCATTATGTTGCGCCACGGCGACGCCGTGCGGCCATGGCAGCATGTGCTCGATTGCCTGTCCGGTTATCTCGAGTGCGGCCGGCGGCTGCTGGCTGAGGAAGACACGCCAGGCGCGCTCAATTTCGGACTCGATGCCGTCGGCGTCGCCACGGTAACGGAATTGGCGGAAAAGTTTCTCCGCGAATGGGGGGGCGACGCGACGCTCCTTCACGAACCCGCCGCGGGACTGTGGGAAGCAAGGACCCTCTTCCTCCACAACGCTTTCGCCAAGAAGGCGCTTGGGTGGCGTCCGGTTCTCGGCCTCGACGATGGCATAGTTTGGTCGGCGCGCTGGCACCGCCGCCAGTGTTGTGGTGAGAACGCCCATGATATCTGTGAGAAACAGATTGCCGTCTATGAGAATCTAGCGGGGAAGAGCGACTTCGTCTGAGTGGATTTCGGCGCGCCCTAGCGATCCTGTTTCCGGGCGCTGGCGATGCGCGCGGCTAGTCCCGGCGCATCAAGACCATGCGACTGCCGCGCCAGAGTTTGGGACGTGGCGACGAAGCCGGGGATGTCGCCGGCGCCCGCAATGACAAGCCTGGCCGTCGGGCCAGACAGACCGGCAAGGACCTCCGCCACGGCGCTGCCTAGGCCGCCCCGTGTGACACCTTCTTCGGCCGTGACGATGAGCGAAAAGCGCCGCGCCGCCTCGGCAACGGACTCTGAATCGAGCGGTCTAAGCCACGGGGAGCTCCACACCGCGACGGAAACGCCGTCGCGCCCGGCAAGCTCGGCAGCACCCAGGGCTTCTTTCAAAAGACCGCCCGTCGTTAGGATCAGTGCGTTGTTGCCCTCGCGGCATCGGATCATGCGGCCGCGTACGACGGCAGATAGTCCGTCGTGAAGCGTGTTCTCGCCGGCCTTTCCCAGGCGCAGATAAGCCGGACCCGGCGCGCCAAGCATGTGGGCAGTTACGAGACGCGTTTCAATCGGGTCGGCTGGAGCGATCACGTCAAGGTTTGGAAGGGTCCGCATGACTGCCAAATCCTCAAGACCATGGTGGGTGTACCCTTGCGCACCGTACGCGTAGCCTCCTCCTACGCCGACGATTTTGACGGACACGGCGTGGTAGCACACATCGTTGCGAATCTGTTCGAGGCAGCGCAGCGTTGCGAAATTCACGATCGAATAGGCGACGACTCGTTTGCCGCTCAAGGCAAGGCCGGTGGCTATGCCGATCATATTCTGCTCGGCCACGCCGACGTTGATCGTGCGTTCGGGAAAACGGTCACGAAATACTTCGAGCACCGAGTAACCGAGGTCCGCCGTCAGCAACCACAGGTCCGGATCGGCCTCCGCGGCGTCGCACAAGGCCTCGACGAACGCGCGCCTCAATCGTCGGCTCCGAGTTCGGAAAGCGCTAACGCAAGTTCATCGCCGCGCGGCGAACGATAATGCCACGCGAGCCGATCCTCCATGAAGCTCACGCCCTTGCCTTTGATCGTGGCGGCGAGAATGACGCTGGGCGAGCCCTCATTGTTTTTCGCGTCCTCCATTGCGGCGATCACCTCTGCGATGTTGTGACCATTGACTTGCGACACATGCCACTTGCAGGCGCGCCATTTGTCGGCCAGGGGTTCGAGATCGAGAACCTCGGAGGTTCGGCCAAAACTCTGAATACCATTGTAATCGACGATGGCGACGAGGTGGTCGAGACGGTGATGGCCAGCGAACAGGATTGCCTCCCATGTGCTGCCTTCGTCGAGCTCGCCGTCGCTCATGAGTACCACCGTGCGCCACGATTCGACGGCGCCCCGTCCAGCTAGCGCCAAGCCGCAACCGATCGACAGGCCGTGCCCGAGGGCGCCGGTGGAGACCTCTACGCCAGGGACGCCATGGCTGTTGATGTGGCCCGTCAACGACGCCCCATCGGCGCAGAAATCCCTGAGCCACGTGAGCGGAAAAAAGCCACGCTCAGCGAGGACGGAATAAAGCGCCGCGGCGCCGTGGCCCTTGCTCAAAACAAAACGGTCGCGCGCTGGCCATTCAGGGTTTTTCGGATCGACCTGGAGGCACTCGCCATAGAGCGCGGCAAGGATATCCGCCATCGACAGGCAGGTGCCGACGTGTGACGCGTTGGCGGCCGCCGTCATGCGTACCGTATGGGCGCGAATGCGGCGGGCGAGATTCTTGTTTTCTTTGATTGTCATGCGATGCCGGACCGAATTTTCACCGGCCTGAATAGCCTTTGAGTGATCTTGAGAATAGCATGGAGCATTCTACGCAACGCGCAAGGTTGTCACCACCGTGTGGTCCTTGGGATTCTTGAGAGTGGATATGTGTGCTGAAAAGAATGCGCGGCTCGCCGATCGCCGCAGGCGTGTGGCGGGGCAGATCGTTGGTCCAGCCCTGCCGACCAACGGCCGATGGGCGTGCATGACGCTTGATTTCGAGCAGGACTATGGGGCGCGCATCGGGGAGTTCAACATCCTGACAAACCACAGCGGCCGCGTGAGCGAACTCGCGGCAACCTTCCGAGAATTAGACGTGCCTGTGAGCGCCTTTGTCCAAACCGATCTCCTCGACAGATACCCGGACGCTCTCGCGGTCCTTCAGGACCTCGCCGACGACTTTCACGTCCACTCGCATACCCACGCCACCGTGGACTTCCGAAGCGACTGGGAAATGGCCGAGTCCACGCGGGTGTTCGAACGCCACTTCGGCCAAGCGCCCATCGGCTACAGGGCCCCCCAAGGGGTTCTCTATGATGGCGATATAGGCCGCCTGAGCGAAAATGGGTTCAAGTTCAGCTCCAGTGTGTTCCCATCCTATCGGCCGGGCAAGTTCAACAACCTCGCACTGCCGCTCGGCCCGTTCGCGTACGAAAACGAGATTGTCGAGCTTCCGTTGGCAGTGGTCAAAGGGGTGCGCTTGACCGTGTCGATGAGTTACCTGAAGCTCTTGGGTTATGCCATCAACAGAACCCTTTGGGCCACCTTCGGTTTACCCGACGTGCTGGTTCTGGATTCTCATCTGCACGATTTTATCGTGGCAGCGGAAAGTTTCAAGAAATTGCCGCCTGCCATTCGCAGGGCGTACGGCATCAACAAGTACAAAGGCGTCAGCTACCTCCCGCGTCTGATCGGCTTGTTAAAGGCACGCGGCTATCGGTTCACAACCATGACCGATCTTTACCAGGATCTGGTCAGGCATACGCATTAGTCACTGCGGGCTGGGTTTGGTCTGCGGCAACGTTCCCGTGACAAGATTGTCGGCTGTTTCGCCTGCGTCTCAAATCGTTTCCAATAAAAATCGCCTATGCGATTTTTCGATAGAGCGCATCAGTATGGCTGAACTCGTAGCCCATCGCGTCGAGATAGCCGATCACGTTGCGCAGCGAGTCAAAGGTATCGCGCCTGTCGAAAGCCCAAATGTAGCGGTAAAGCAAATTGACCAGGGGCGGAAGGTTGGCCTTGCCAAGTGAACCACACCTCACGAGGTCGACCATGTGCATGTTGTAGGCAACAAGGTTTCGTGGTCCAAAGAAACGTCTCAATGCCGCCTCAGCGGGCCGTCCTATTAAGAGCCTGTACGAGTGATTCAGCGGAATTGGAATTCTTGCCCATGTTGCAACTGGAAATTCGATCATTCTCTCCTCGAATACAAGGTAGTCGCCGGCGCGATATCGGCGATCGAAGTTTCCGCCTTGCGCGATCGCGGGAAGGATCGAGGAATCCCATTTGAATCCGTTCTTGATCAACGCGCGGTATAGGTCCGCGCTCAGGCGGTAGGTGTGCGCGCGGTAACCGCGCGGCAACGCATTGCAATAATCGGCGTAGGCGGCGACGCTTCGCTCCAACAGTGCGGGGGTATCGCCGTTGGTGCCATGATCATAACAATGCAATTGGACGTCCACGCCGCGATCGATTAATTGCGAGCATATCTCATGGCGTGTCTCGAAAAATTGACCTTCGACGAAAGCCGTGAGCGGGATTCCGAGATCATCAGCCAAATCGAGAAGACGTCCCAACTGCGACAGGGCGACGACTTCGCTGCTGCCAAAATCGGTCTCGACGTCGATGCTGAATAAGACGGTTTTTTTGGGAATAGTGCAGGGACGGAACGCCGCATCGTCCGGCCGGATGAGCTTGCCTACGGGCATCTAGAACACATCCCAATCGTATGGTGTGACGGCCCAGTTGGATAGCGGTGGCATTTGCAGGTTGCTTTTCGATCCGGCGATTGTTTCTCCGATGATGACAACGCGTTGGGGTAGGAAGATTTGGGGAATGGGCAGGAGGCCGGCCCGCCAAAATTCCCGCCTTAGTCGAGGATCTGGAATGGTCGCCATGAGTATCACGACGTCAAACTCGCTCTCTGCTTCCATCAGCGCCGTATCGATGGTTTGGCTTAGAGCCCCCGATGGAACGGACTCAAGCCAAAAATCGCAGACGACAAGCGCCCGATCCTTCATGATTCTCATCTGGCGCGTGACGACATAGCCTCGCGCGATGCCAGCCACGGAGATACGCCATATGGCGTATTTGGCATCCGGCCGGCCCGGGAACCTCCAGTTCAACAAGGTCTGGTTTCGACGACCCCAGACAAGAGGCGACGTTGGAAGCGACGTCAGTTCGTCGGTCCAACCCTCGCCAAAATCGGAGGCTCGTTCTATCGTTGCGACATTCTGAGAGGACCGGACTATCGCCCCGATCCAGGAAAACGGCGGCTTCAGGGATCTGGCCCAAAATGGCAGGGTGCCGAGTTTTTCCATACCCAGTTTGTAGAAACCCGGCGTGGAGCGCCGATTGGGCACCGTATAGAGAAATTCGACGCTTGTGCGTTCAAGAAGCCTACGGCCGAACCTGGTCATAGCCTCGAAGATACCTCGCCGCCGGTAAGAACCTTCGACGAAGAGATGCACGCAAAGATAGGCGAGATGAGGCGCCGCTACGGATTCCGAATCGGCTCGAAGCATCAGTTCCTTAGGATAGAAGAGGAAATAGCCGATGATCGCAGCGTCCGTCCTGTTTTTCGCAAGGACTAGAAATCCCTTTCCGGCTGGGTTCCGATCGATGAAAAAAGCGATTGCCGGTGAGGTCAGAGGAATCGATATCTCGTCGGAACCAGCTTTCTGAGAAAGGCGGCTGACAGCATCGTAATCAGCGGGTGTGGCAAGCGTCAGGAGATACGCATCGGTGCGGAACTCGGCTTCGATCTCGCTGCCGATCCGCGCGTCGAATGTGTTAACCGGCGTTTCCAAGATGGCTCCTCGCGGGGATTGACGATCACCCAGTATCGGATCTTGAGGTAGCTGCCGCCTAGACCTCAAAGAGGAAGTGCGCAACATAGGGCGATGTCGCAATGATCGATGCGAGAACGGCGACGGTGGAAAGTGCGTTCAACGTCGGGCTCCGGCAATGGCCTCGCTTATTGCCCATTCGGTGGAAGCAACCCTTCGTTTTCCAGGAAGGTGCCAACGTGCTGCGCGAAGATATTAGAACCACTTGGCGAAAAATGAGCTTGATCACTGAAATGGTCGTTTGCTAGGTCAACATCCGCCAGTTCCCGGGCGACCGCGGCGCCGACAGATTCTGCCGCGTCGATCATTGCCGCGTTTAAACGATCGGTCAGCACTAGCAGTTGCCTGTCCGTTAAAAACGGGGCCCAGCCGAAGGAACTCGTCGACGCCGCCAGCATCTCGCGGTTGACCAATTGCGGCAGGAACACGGGTTCTGCACCCAGACTCCGGCTGATTGCGGCGAGGGTACGTACGTTGCGCCGATATAATACGACGAGGCGGTCCGTCGCGGCGCTTGCGCCCTCGCGCGCCACCGGTGTCGGCAGGCCTTCGAGGAAACCGATTGCCGATAGCGCTCGTTTTGCAGCAGTTGGGATCGCCAGGAAACCATAGTGGTTCAGCTTTACCGCAAAACTTTCGTATAGCGACGGCATATGGAAACGGGAGAAGTCTCCAAGCAAGTCGACCACGTTGCCGTTTCGCGCATCGTTCAAGCCCATGTAGAAAAGAATTAGGTCGGGTTTGTAGTCCGACGCGAGAAGCGCTGTCAGGACCACATGCTGCGGCGACGCGTGGCCTGATTGTCCCAGATTGAAGACGGACACCTCCTGACCTAGCGCCTCCTCGAGTTTCTCTGGCCAGGTTTCACCTGTGCCAACGGCAAGGTCGTAGGCCGTCGAACCACCGACCACAACAATGTTGAAGCGCCCCTCGTCCGCTTCGGCACGCGGCGGGGCGCGAAATCCTTCCGCGTTATTGCGATAGGCCAGTGCCGCGCCCGATCGCGTCATAACGGTGGTGGCCCGGTCATAGTTGGGCGTATGGATGCCGCCGAGCACCGGATGAAAACTGTAGAAGCCCTCAAGGGGCGAGATGTGGGACTCTCCGAACCGTTGCAAAACGGCTGCCGTCCCCAACTCGGCCAATATCAGCAACGAAAGCGCAAAGACCAAGGCCAACGCGCCCGCCGAAGGCAAGAGCCGGGACAGAGCAAGGCCCGCCGCAGCGCCCACCGCGGTTCCAAGAGACAGGGCTATGAAGTAAGGCCGCAACTCGCCCGTGACATTGCCATCTTGCGAAAACAGTGCTGGCCCAACGTCCGGCCATACAACGACTGCAAGGAGTATCAGCGCCACCGCGCCGATACGCAGTATGGTCGAAAAAAAGCGTCGGTCGGAACGCGCCATCAGGCTCCCGGCTCAACCAACTCCGTGCTGCGCGGGTAGAGTGTACGGGTCCTGTGGCACTTTTGCGCGCTCCGAATGTCCGCTCTTCACCGGACCAGGCCGGTTCCACAGGCCGGTGACGCCGGCCGCCACTCCCGCCGCGCCGATGGATGCAAGAACGATCAAGCCGGGATACGCGGGAGCACGATAGCGCCAGTCAAAGTCCAGGACCGTTGCTGCATGGTAGAAATCGAACATCAAGATATACGCGATGCTTATGAGACCCGCGGCTCTCAACTGAGTGCCGAGGGGAGCCGAAGGCATCATTGATCGGACGGCGCCGAAAACCGCAAGGACGTAGAGGGGTATGTGGGTCACGATGTTCAGCCACCGGTGGGCCGGGCTAAAGCCCTCCGCCCCAAACCAAAAATAGTAGACGGCCCGGGCAAACGAAAACTTGGCGAATCCTAGGACGCCATCGGACGCCTCCATGAATGTTTCAGGCCGTCCTACGACGATGAGATCGCGGCTGAGTTGGCGCCAGTGAAGGAGAGACTCGCGGGCGACACCCTCCGGTATCAAATTAGGGTCGTTGTAGGCGGCGGCGCTCAAAAAGAGCCCCAGCACCCCGCCGAGAATGAGAAGGCCCATCCACATCGCGTAGGAGCGGATCATCCGCCTGGCGTCGCCGGATTGAAAAACCCCGCTCATGATCGCTGCGCCAAGAATCGTCGCGATCAGTGGCGGCCAAGTCGGGCGAATCGTCATTGACAAGGCGAGGGCCACAAAAGCGATCCACCAAAACCGCCGCCGAACGACGGCATCGGATGCCGTTGTCGCATGCACGGTCGCGAAGAGGATCAAACCGACGAAGGGAATGTAAAGCGCGTCGGACTGCGACATCGCGACCCATTGGAAAAATTCGAATGTCGATACAAGAAATATCGCGCCAACGGCGACGGCGAATGCCGGTCGCGTGCTCATCGCGACGATGGCAAGGACAAGGGTGGAGGCGACCGCCTGGGCGAACCCGTTGGCGATCACCAGGCCCGTCAGCCAGCGTTCGCCGAGCAGCCACCGCAAGCCGCTGACCTCGTAGATGTAGCTCATGTAAAAGAGCTTCGGAATCGGGTGGTCGATGCCCGTTAGCTGGTCGATTTCGCGAACGAAGCGGAAAGGGTCGAGGTCGAATTCGAGGATGGCGGTGGCGTAAGCGAGATCGCGTCTGCCGTCTGACGTAAAGACGGGACCGAAGATCAGTCCGAAGATGCTGAAGTAGGCGGTGAACAGGAGGATCGCCAAAACGATCAGGGGCCACCTCGAATTGGCCAAGATCGACTGAAAATCAGGAAACTGGCGTTTGTCCATTGTGCCGCAATCAGGCGTTTCTCACGAGCTTCAAAACGAGCACATGCGGCGTTGGTAGCAGTGCAGGGTATCGTCGAGTACTAATAGGCATCGGAGAATCTAGTACGGGGCCTTCCGGTGGCAAGCAAAGAAAAAATCCGCAACAGCACGATCCAGGATTTTGGCGAGCAGTGGAAGATACACGGCGAACTAGAGACCGGTCACTGGACGAGCGCCGAGATGCTGGTTGATCATTTTGGCGACATATTTGATTTGAGGGAAATCGAAGGGAAAACAGTCGTCGAAGTGGGCAGTGGATCAGGACGAATACTGAACATGTTGAATGTATTTGGTCCAAAGCTCCTGATAGCCATCGAACCTTCAAATACGATTGATCTTCTCAAGCTGAACACAAAGAAGATCGAACGCATCGAATATCAAAATACCGATGGCGCGAGTTTTTCGGCCGATGGCGTCGATTATGTTTTTTCAATCGGTGTCATACAATTTATCAAAGACCCACAGGATGTCGTTAGGAATATCTATGACAATTTGGATAATGGCGGAAAATTCGCCATGTGGGTTTATGGCGCCGAAAATAACCGGCTGTACATTTCATTGTACAAATCAATATCGACAATTACAAAAATCATACCCGATGGCGCCTTGAACTTTCTTTCGTACATCTTGAATATTGTTCTGACCCCGTACGTTTTATTATGTCGTTATTTCAAGCTCCCACTGCACGATTACATAAACAACGTATTTGGAAAATGCAGTTGGAAGCATCGAAGATACATTGTCTTTGACCAGCTAAATCCTCGATATTCGAAGTATTATTACAAAGACGAGGTGATCGACCTGCTTTCGTCCGCTGGATTCACAAACATCAAACTGCACCATCGGCATGGCTACAGTTGGACGGCGGTCGGGGAAAAATCGTTGTCGGGAAAATCGTAAGGCACCGATTGCTCCGCGGACAACGGTGGCTAGGTCAGCGGTCAGGCTGTCTTGTCCCGCTGCACCACCGTGTCCTCTGGCTTGCTGCAGGCTTCGGCGCGGAGCCACAGAAGCCAACCCATGATCAGAAACACCGCTAAGGAGGCGAGCGCCGTCTTGCTCGGTGACAGAAAAATCCAAACGCCAAACAGATCGCTGGAGTGCGGGAGGAACCGCGAAAAAGCCTCCCGCCACCAGGGCAGCAACGGAAATTGGATTCCGAAGGGCGGGGCAGGAAGATAGGCCCGGATCGCCACCGCCGTAAAAATGAATGTCATCGACCAGAACACGGCGTCTCTGCCCAACTTGTAATAGCGGTCAAGTGTGGCCTCTATCAGCAGGAACAAAATCGGCAGAAGGTAAATGAAATAACGCTCGTCCGGTTGATTTGTATAGCCCAGAAATAGGGTGATCCCGACGTAGGCAGCATAGAACGCGCGCCGTGAAAACCAGTCCATGAGGAAGGCTGGCCGAAACAGCGCCACGAGGGCAATCGGCCCCAACATGGCGATCAGGGAGGCCAGAAAGCGAAGGTCATTCGTCCCTGTCCACCCATCTGCGGCATGGGCGAAAGCACTGAACGGGTAATGTGCCGGAAGGATTTGGCGCACGAGCACCATTCCCGTAAGGCCGATGGCCAGCGGCAGGTACAACTTCAACCGGTTCTTCCGTAGGAATGGCACTAGGAGCGCGGGGGCAAGGGCCCACACGCGCGGCAGCCGCCTAAGGGGGGTCCAATCGATCTTGACGTCTGCAAAGGCAAGGGCGAGCACTGGGATCAACGCTAATTCCCGGGTCACCGAGCCTAAGACGGCAAGCAGGAGAATCATCGCGTACCAGTGACGCCCGTGCGTCCGCAGATATGCGTCGATCACCAGAAAATTGGCCATAACCAAGGCAAACGTGAAGGGTTCTGCATTGGTTGGGTAGAGTGTCGTTAAGCGCAACGGGCCAAAGATCGCCCATCCGAATATGAAGATCGCCAGGAATCTCATGCTCCGATACCGCAGACGGAGCTGAAGCCAGACCGCCAGCAGCAGCCCGCCGACGCCGATCGATATCAGGTTGGTGTAATAGAAGCTGTGCAGAAGGTCGTCGATTGGGGCATAGGCGGCAATCACGATGTGCCCAAGTCGGAATCCATAGGGCGGCATGACAACCCCAAGGCTGCCGGCGCGGATCTGCTCGGCGGTTTCGAAGTAGAAAAGGCCGTCGAAGCCCTTGCCCTCATTTACATTGGTGAACTCTTGGCCCGGCCCCCAAACGGCGATCGAGGCCGCGAGGATGGCGGCCATTGCGACGAGCTCGACCAGCCTGATGCGGGACCGGTGGTGCATTGTCAGGCCGTCAGTTCGCGCCAGAACGCGCGGAGGAAACGGAGCCCCGTCGGGATGGAACGCGCCTGCGTCTCGCCCGCAACGCGGTCGCCTTCAACGGTTGCAAACTCGGCGATCCTCATAGGAAACATAAGGGCGCGCATGCTCATGCGCGATCCTGACGCTGCGGGGAAAAAGGATTGGCCAGAGCGAAGACCGCGATGAGGTTGGCCGAGGATCCGGAGTTCACCATCACAGCGTGCCGACGGTCGATCCGCGCGGCGAACGCCTCTTCAGCCGCGCACCGACCGCCCATAGTCAGAAAGCCCGAATCCAAAACCGCCTTCGCGGCATCCGACTCGGCCCGACCAAGCGGGCTCGCATTTAGCGAAACGCGCATACTCTTTGTGCTTCGCAAATATTCAAGACGACGGGAACCGTAAACGCAGCGGCTTCACCCAAGAACTCGGTGATTCGCGCCTGGACGAACTACCTACCATAAGGTCTTTCGCGGTCAAAGGGCTGATCGCGCTTGATGCTGCGTCATGTTTTGGAACGGTCAGGCGTTCGTTTCGGGAGGAGATATGAGCGCAAGGGTGCGTGCGGCGCCGTCGGCGACCCGCATCGCATTCGCCACGATCGTGTAAGTCGGATTCTGTGCGGGCAGGGCCGGAAATATTGAGCCGTCGACGACGAATACTCGGCGGTGGCCGTGGTGCGTTCCATCCGAATTCGTTTCGAAACGTGACGCTTCTTTGCGCATCGGAAACGTGCCGGCCAAATGGCTAGAGAATCCGAATGGCGTTGCGCGGACGAGGGAGCGGATCGGCTTGAGGCCCAGAGAATGGCGACTCTGTTCCAAACGGCGAAGCGTCCGGCGCAGCGCCAACCGTGAAAGTTCGTTGGGTATCGCTGTGACACGAAGCGGCCATGTCCCATCCGGCGCTCGGACGATCCGAGCTTCCGCATGCCTGGATTCCCTGCCATTCAAATAGACGGCGCCAATCGCAACCCTGTTCAGGAGGGCCCGGGCAAGACGATTGGCCGGGCGAGGGAGCGCCGTAATCAAGTTGCGCGCGGCACCAATGAAACTGTCGTTGTATGAATAGAGCTGCAAATGGACGCCCTCCCCACCATCATCCTCTTTCTGGATGGCGATCGCCGATTCACTCAACCCGAACCTGCTTTGATACTCTCGCGGAATCGAGTGTGAAATCCAAAATGGAACAATGAACATGTCGTTGTCGAGCAGTCGGAAAGAGTGGTTTTCGGCGCCCAGCGACGCCGCGCTTAGCTGGAGCGTTCCCAGGGTGCCACCGGCCAGGAACACCGCATCGTACGTTGCTTCAAAACGTTCGCCGGATCTCCGTCGGCTTCCGACGATCACATCGCTTTCGGTCTCCCGAAAATGTTCAACCATGATGCCCCGGACGTAGGTGAACTTTGGTTGCTCCATCAACTGTTCAAGCGTCCGGATTGAGACGTAGATCGATCCGAACGGGCAACCGTGGGTGCAGAGGCCACATTGTCGGCAATTTGCATCCGCGGAGCCCGGAAGGTTGACGGCGAGTCGCGATCGTCCGACGGAAAGGCCGGCCTCCGTAAGCAAACTTTCGTTGCTGGCCCACTTCGGGACTAGATCGTCGATCGGTGATCCCGGATTACGCGAGAGATTGGCCCCATGGTTCTCTGGCGCGTACAACCGATAGATAGCCTCAAGCGCGTCCGGCGCTTCGCGAAGCCCCATCATCTCCGCGGCGGCGCGGTAATGCTTTGCCATATCTGTTTCGGTGATCGGCCAGTCGTCGTAATCGGCAGTGGTTAGCGGATAACACGCCGCACCCCACACGTTGGATAGGCCGCCGCGCGCGAGGGAGCGGACAACCTGGGCCCCGGTTACCGGGAGTTTGTCGGTGGTGTCGGCAAAAACGAAGTGCGATCCAAGGGTTGCTTTGCGGACAGTTGCTGCTGCCGGGATCCGCCGCAAGAGCTCGGTGACACCCAATTGCCCCAAACGAAGTTGCGCTACGGCTTGGCGCGGTAGCTCGCGGCCCTCGAGGATCACCTCTCGGAGCGACTGAGCGAGCGCGCGACTTGAGGCCTCCGGCACGTTGCCCCAGTCGAGGACTTCGACTTCATGGCCGGCCCTTAGAAGCGTCGTTGCCGCAGCGATACCCGCGGGCCCGGAACCGACTACGCCGAACCGCAACGTTGCCCCTCGAAATACTCGCGAATAACCGCGACGTTTCGTCGTGCCTCACTGGCTCTGTAGCCGGGATAGGTTGGAAGTACGATCGTACTCTTCGCCAGATTGCGCGCCTGCGGGCAATCCTGATGAAATGCGCTGAAGCATGCAAGATCGGCGCAGTTATGATGCTGCTGAGCGCCAATATCCCGGCCGCTGCGCATCAAGTGGCGCAGCAAAGAAACGCGGTCCTCCACTGCAATCGGGTACGACATGTAAACGTGCGTCCCATCGTCGTGCCAGGGCGGGAGCGTGACCTCGGGTACGCTATCGAGCCCTTCCGCATAGACACGAGCGGTTTCGAGTCGGCGGGCGGCATGTTTATCAACGTCTGGAAGTTGCCGAAGAATAAGCCCCGCCTGCAGCGGCGTCATCCTGCGCAAATAGTTTTCGGGAACTACGGATTTTGATTTTGGGTCCACATCGACCGACACTCGCCGGTTTAGGAAGCGGACATCATGGAGAAACCCGTAACGAAAGATCCAATAGGTGAGAACGCGAAAAAGGGGCGGAAAAGTCGCGATGTCCGTCGCGACGCCGTTAAGCACTTCTCGCCAATAATATCCCATTTCCTGATACGGAAATTCTTCTACCTCTTTTCTGATTTTGGTCACGAACTCTGAATTGGCACTGACGAGCATGCCTCCGAAGAACGAGTTGATGTTCTTGTACATACCGAAGGAGAAAACGCCGGCCTCTCCAAAAGTACCGACGGCCTGACCGCCAACTCTTGCTCCGAGGGCCTGCGCCGCGTCCTCGATCAGAGGAATCCCGCGCTTTTCGCATAGTGCGGCAAGCCGCTTAATGTCACAGGCAAGGCCATGCAAATGGGTGCAAAGGACGGCTCCGGTGTCCGCGTCAATCAATCGCTCAACCTCCCCGGGATCAATATTCCAGCTGTCCGTTATGTCGGCGAAAACCGGAACGCCCCCGGCGCAAATCACCATGTTGACGACGTCAGATATCGTGTACGGCGAAAGAATAACTTTTTGTCCGGGTGCGATCAGTGCGCGCACGGCAAGAAAAATGCCGACCCTAGCCTTGGGCATACAGACGGCATGGCGCCCACCTGAAAGCCGAGCCGCAGCCGCCTCGACCTCGCTCAGGTTTGTCCCTTTGAGCCAACGCCGCGTCAGAAGGCTCCCCATGATCGTCAGGTAATCGCGTGATCTACCGTAGATGCGGAACCGGGGTGAGGGCGCGTGAAAGCCGATCGTCAAAAGAGGAACTCACTGCGAACTTTGCTCAGCATTTTTCCCTTGGCCGCCTTTGGCAATCAAGGTCTTCGACAGGGTGATAAACTCTCGGCCTCCCGTTTTCGCGGTGCCGATCCGCGAATAACCAAGGTCACTATAGAACGCTAACGCGCCGTTTGTTGGATCGTCTAGTGTTCGTACAAAGCATTTGTCATGACCCAACTCGCCGAGATGCTGTTCGGCGGTCGTGACGATCTGCTTTGCGATCCCCCGGCGGCGAAAATCGCGAAGGGCATAGACGAGCACGATCTCTGGAGCCCCTGGGGCCGGGCGCCGCGCGACACTGTCTTTCAATGTGCCCCAAGCAATGGATCGGAAGGAGGCGCTGTGCCGAAACGCACTAGAGGCTGCGACCACAAAGCCCGGAAACTGCGAACTGACGGCGCGGCGAAGCAAGCTACCGGGCTCAAGGCTGGCGAGGCACACAGCGGCAATACGACCACTGACTCGATTGAAGTAAAGCCACTCCAATTCGGACCGGAGCGCGCAGCGATAGAAATCCTCAAGAAAATTCTGTCCAAGCAAAGTAAGAACGGAGTCGCCGAGTGCATCTCTGTGGGCCGCCGCGACCGTCCCAACTTCTACCGGGTCGAAGACCTCCTGGCCAAAGATCATGGTCCGCCAATCTCAGTCATTCAGCCTTTACAAGCGACGCTTGCTCGCGGGCCGCAAATGTAACACGGGCGATAGCATTCCGCGGCGCCCAATGTCCTTGACGGAGGGAGACCGGCCCAACGCGTCTGCGAGGATTGGCAAGGGGACATTCGCACCATAGCATCAACCGGCCGGAAAACGTTTTCGATGCCAAACGGTCGCGGTCTCAACGATCGAGCGAAGCGTTGAGGCCTGCGGCGTCCAGCCAAGAGTTGCGCGGGCTTTTTGGGCGCTAGCGAAGAGCGCCGGCGCATCCGACCGGCGGCGCCCCATGGTTTGAACCGGAACCGGGGTGCCGACGATATCGCCAACTTCCTCCAGCAGTTGCTGGACCGAAATACCGGTTCCGGTTCCAACGTTGAATGCCTCGGTGGGCCCCCCTTCGGCCAAGAATTGCCAGGCGAGCAGATGGGCCTCCGCGAGATCGCAGACATGCACGTAGTCGCGAATAGCCGTGCCGTCCCCGGTCGGGTAGTCGGTCCCACGAAGCAAAAAGGGATTGCTTGATAGTCCGCGGGCGGCGGCTATGGCGAGAGGAATGGCGTGGGTCTCGGGCTGGTGATCCTCGCCAAGCACGGCGCCCGGATCGGCGCCCGCGGCGTTGAAATAGCGCAAGGAAACAGACCGGATGGTCCCAGGCGCGTCGCGATCCCTCAATAGCCGCTCGGCGTCGGCTTTGGTTTCGCCATAGGGGCTGATTGGCGCGAACGCCGCCGACTCGTCCAGGGGAACCTTGGACGGACGCCCATAGACCGCGCAGCTGCTGGAGAACACGAGGCGTTCGACCTTGAAACGTTCCATAATGTCGACCAAGGTTCGCGTCCCCTCGACATTGACATCATGGTAAAGTCGAGGCCTCTCCATAGATTCTTCGCCCAAAATGAGCCCTGCAAAGTGCATAACCCCTTCCGGGCGGTGATCTCGGAACGCCCGAGCCAAGGCGTCGGGGTCGCGAATATCTCCGACCGCGCTAGGTCCCCACTTGACGAATTCGGCATGGCCGTTTTCAAAATTGTCGAAGACCACTGGTTTGTGGCCGGCCGCTGCCAGTCGCATACAGGTATGAGCGCCGATATACCCGGCTCCGCCCGTAACGAGGATAACCGCCACAGTAAGGCCCTCACCGGGCCAAGCGTTCAGGACCCGCCGGCAGACGTGCCATCATCGCCGCGATCCGCCGTCTCGTCGCCGGTCCTCTGCACTTCGTCGCGTGGATGTCTTCCGAGTTGAATGACGCCTAGGAAGAAGCCGGCAGATATCATCTGAATACCGAGGAGTACGAAGGTTGCTGCCGGAATTAGAAGCTGGATGACCGGGAGGTCATCGGCCGGTCCGAAATCGACGCTGCGCCAAAGCCAGACAGCTCGCCCGATAAGTCCACCGCCCACCGCGAAGAGAAACAAACCAAAAATGATCCCAGCTTCTAGCCGAAGGAGGCGCGCCCAACTGTCGAGCCTTCCGCCAGGCATCAAGCCTTGTTGGACCGCAAAGCTCTTCGCAAAGACACCAAGTGTCATCAACTGAAACCCGGCCAGGAGGGTCATGGCTGCAATCAATTGGGTGTTTGTGTTGAAAGTCACCCGGCCGATGGGAAACGGGCCGAACGCCAGAAGGCCGAGCACCGAACCACCCGCCAGGAACAGGACAAGGCCGGGAAACAGAAACAGCCAGCGCGGTGAAAAGAGGAGCATGAAACGCAAGTGCCGCCAGCCGTCACGCCAGGGACGCAGGTGCGGTGGTTTTGTCCGGCCGTCCGGATGGAGGGTGATCGGAACCTCCGCGGTCTTGAGGCGCAACATGGCCGCTTTCACGATCATCTCGCTGGCGAATTCCATTCCCGTGGTTTGCAGGTTCAAACGCTGGCATGCCTCTCGGGTTAAGCCACGCATGCCGCAATTGATATCGATAACTTTGGTCCCGAAAAATGTTCTACTCAATGCCGTTAAGACCGGCGTACCCAAGCTCTGATTTAGAAACGGCATCGCGCCGGGCAGAATTTGTCCGCCACCGCGCGGCAAACGGCATCCAACGACAAAGTCGTTGCCTTCCCGAAGTTTTCTGACGAACTTCGGGATCTCGCCGAAGTTGTAGCTGTCATCCGAGTCGCCCATGATGAAGTATTTGCCGCGGCCTGCGGCAAACCCTCCCATCAGTGCGGCACCATACCCGCGCGTTGCAACCGCGACGACGCGGGCGCCCAGCCCTTCAGCGATCTGTTGGGACCCATCGGTACTCCCGTTGTCGGCGACGATCACTTCGCCGCAGACGCCCTGATCCTTCAACGACCTAAGGGCTTTTTCTATGCATGTGCCCAGCGTTTCCGCCTCGTTGAGGCACGGCATCACAACCGAAACTTCGATGTCCTGATCGGCAACCCCGTCCGAAGCACCGCTCTCGCCCACCAAACTGGTCACTCCGGGGTCGGCCTAGGACAAAGGACCTCTGCGGCGGGTCGGCTGGTCAGATAGTGAGCGACTCTCAAGATCAACTCCGCGGGGGCGGGACGAGAAAGGTGGCGCCGTTCCGCCAGAGCGCGTGGCGCCCCTGGGCCGGACCAAATGCGAGGGTATGCCGGTGCGGATGGGCTGATCAAGTTGGTTTCTACCTGTAGCGGGCTTTGGAGTGGCGGGAACGCGGTTCTTGATCTAGATCAGTGTCGGGATCGGTGGGCGGAGGCCAGTATGTGTGATGTCTCTTGCTACCGCCAAATCTCCGTTGGTCGCCCAGGATGCGGCGGCTTCTGTCCAACCGGTGGACCTCAGCCGATTCGATGAAATCGCACGGACCCGATGCGACGATTTTGCGGCGGCTGAACCGTTTCCCCACACGGTGATCGACGATTTTCTGCCCACGGATACAGCGGACGCCGTGCTGGAGGAATTCCCGGCGCCCGGCGGGGATTGGATTCACTACAACCATTTCAACGAAAGGAAGCAGGAGCTCACAGACATAAACAACATGGGGGCCAGGACCAGAGCTGTTCTTGATGCACTTTAGTCACCGCGCTTCCTCCGAGCGTTGGAGGCGCTGACCGGCATCCGCGAGCTCGTCTTTGATCCCGAGTTGGAAGGCGGTGGCCTGCACCAGACGCTCCCTGGCGGATTTCTCAATATTCACACGGACTTCCTTACCCACAACAAGCGACGACACTGGAGCCGGCAGGTCAATCTTCTCATCTATCTAAACAGGGGCTGACGGACGGACTGGACGGCAACCTCGAAATCTGGGATGCAGACATGAAGCAATCCGTCGCATCGGTCGTCCGTCTTCAATCGTTGTGTCATTTCCATACTCAGCGCCGCTCTTTTCACGGCCATCCCCACAAGCTTATCTGCCCGGCGGGCAACAGTCGGAAATCACTTATCCTCTACTACTATCGCGACGAACGTCGAACGTAGCCACTGGAGCCGACCCTGTACAAGCCGCTTCCCGGTGACTCAAAGTACAAGAAAGCGATCGTCGTGCTCGACGGCCAAATGATCTGGGGTTACTCGTTCCTCAAACGCCACATCGGACTCAGCGCCCAAACCATGGATCGTTTCCTTAGGAGAACGTAGGCCGCCATGACAGAAATCGAGATGGATCAGGTTTCATCGCGCGAGACCACCCCCGGCCGCGACTTCTTGGCTAATGGATTTCAGACGCATTCGTTCGCCTTACGCAAGTGGATTGCGGCCGCTGCGCGGCACGTTCATGCATCGGTTCGAGATCCTGACCCGGCAACAGGGCGTCGCCCCCGTCACCGACGACGCTGGGATCATCGAGCTTTATCATGAGCCGAACCGCGACCTGTGGACCGCGGTCGTGGATCAGCTTCCGTTCTTTACGGCGTCATGGAGCGCTCGGCGCACAAAAACTGTTTCAAATTGCGAAAAGCTGCGGCATCCGAGAGCTCGCCATGATGGGCATCCCTCCGGCCATCCTGGTGAACATGCCCTTCGACGATGAACGCCTCTATGCCGCCCACCAGGATATCGCCTTCAAATCCGGTTCCCTCAATAGTATTGCGATCTGGGTTCCGCTTCAGGACGCGCCTGTGGGGTGGGGCCCGCTCGAAGTGATCCCTGGCTCGCATCGCGACGGCCTGCTGCGCCGCACCCCCACGGCGGATGTCAAAAAAACGGAGCTAATCCCGCCGCGCGACGAAGCGGAATTCGCGCCGGTTCCGCTGCAAGCCGGCGAAGTCCTTGCATTCAATAACTTCCTCGTCCACCGCTCGGGGCGCAACCGCAGCGACACCGTGCGGTTTTCGATGCAAGTGAGGTTCAATGACCTCGGCAGTCCTGAGTATGCCAAGCGCAAGCTTAGATTCGACACTCTGGTGTACGAACACGAGCCTAGATACGACCCGCACGCCTCAAAACGAAATTGCTGCAACGATCTAGAATCGGAAATAGATGAAGGTTTGCGACTGGTCGACAAAGATCAGAGTGCCAAGAAACAGCAAGCCAAACGCGATCGCGCGCACGTGAGATCCGATGGCAGTCTCGGCTACGGACTCGGCAATTTTCTCGATCCGCGGTCCAAAGGCCACCGCGGCCGCGAGGCCCACGCTGATTACGGCTGCCGCTGTTGGTGCCAATGTGTCCTCGCCGCCGTACCCGAACAGACTGGCGATCAGGCCGGGCGAGCCCTCAAGCCCGACCGCGAATGGAATCCAGCTGAAGGTGATGATCGTGTATGTCGCCAGGCGCTGAAGTATCGCCGGAAGGCGGTCCCAATATGAGGAGGTGAGCCGATAAAGGAGAACGGCCAATCCCTGATATATGCCCCACAAGATGAAACCCCAACCCGCGCCATGCCATATCCCGGACAGCAGGAAGACGAAGAGGATAGGGATCGCCGTGACGATCACGAGCGCGCGCATACTCCCGTAACGGTTCGTCACTGAACGGCGCATGAAGGAAACAGTGATCGGCGTATAGACGTAGTCGTTGAAGAAATTCATGAGCGTCATATGCCAACGCTGCCAAAACTCGACCGGCGTTCTCGCTTCGAAGGGCCGATTGAAGTTTATGGGAAGGCGAAAGCCAAAAAATCGGCCAAGGCCGATCGCGATCAGCGAGTAGCCGTAGAAATCGAAATAGATCTGAAATCCGTAGGCAAGCAGAAGAAACACGCTCGTCAACGATGACAGAGAGTCCGGGCTTGCGACGAGTGGCTCGAAATGCCGCCCGATCGAATCAGCGAGTAGAACTTTGACCGCCAGACCGGCCACGACGTACGCGATGCCGGCGGACCAGTCGGACGGTTGGATGCGAAACTCGATGAGACGTTTAAGGGGATCGGCCACTTGGCGAAAGCGCACGATCGGCCCGGCGATGAGTTGTGGAAAAAAACTGATGTACAGGGCCAGATTGATGCCCGACGGTGGGTTTATGATTTGGCCGCGGAAGCGATCCACCGCGTAGGCAATGAGCTGAAACGTAAAAAACGAGATTCCCGCCGGCAGCAACACGTCGGTAAACAGATCGAATCCGCTATTTTTGATTCGTACATCGACAAACTGCGACAGGACAAAATCGAGATATTTGAACGTGAAGAGCGTTCCCAGGGGCACGATGATGGCGAGAAAAAGGCGAATCCGGCCGCCGACGATGGCGTCGTCCCGGGTCACCACCCAAACCCACGTGATATTGGCCACGAGGACGGAGGCGTGCGCGAGGCCGGAGAACCCGTAGAAGATGACTGACGCGACTAGCAGGACGTAGGGGCGCGCTCGGTTCGCGCCGGGAAAGAAGAAAACGGCGAGAACGATCGGTAAAAAAAGAAAAAGGAAAGTGAAACTGTTGAAGATCACCGTTTACGGACTCTCTGAAACATTGCGAATCAGCCGTGATAAGTACCTGCCAAGGACGCCAGCAGGCGCATGATCGGCGCTCTCCCACTCCGACGGTCCGCGCAAAGTTGCAGCATCCATTGGCGCCGCGTGGCATTCGAGGCCGAGCTCAACGCATTTTCGCAGGAACCGCTCCCGTAAGGGTGGGGCAAAAGGCGATGGCGATTGGGCGAAAATCGTAGCGCTGTCGAATTCGATAATGGCTTCAAAGACGATAACCCGCGCTCCCGTTCGCGCGGCAACACCGGCTAGCCGCTCAAGGTCATAGTCGAGGTACGCCGGGATGATCAAACGCGGCCGGCGCCCAAGGACGCCAGTTTGGCCGGGTAGGGCAGGGTGGACGCGGTGGTGCCGGCTTCCATCTTTTGCGAAGCCAGAAACCCAGTTGGGCGATGATGGATTTACGATCACCAGGCGTCCGATGCCCGGGAACCAGCTTGCCAGGGAACGCCGCATGTGATCGTAGGAAAAGCTTTTTTGAAACAACGCCCACTCAATGATTGCGCTGCGTTCAACGGTAAAACGGATTTCCTGAATCGTTGATCCACGCCGGAATCCCTCAATGACGTCGCGGGCAACGTTAAGCCAGCGTCTCGGCGGGGACGGGTACTGCGCATTCCCGATAAACTGCGTTTCGACGTGATCGAATGTAATGAGAAGGGTTTCCGGCACCTTGCCGTATCGCTCAAGCTCCTCGATCATCGCGACGGAGTGGCGCAAGGATCCTCCGCCGATCGCGAAGTTGAAAAACTCGCCGACAGAAAGCCCAACATCCCCGGCGCCAACGACCATCGGGCCGCTGTTGCCAAACAGGCCGACGCGATAGCGGGGATTGTCCCGAGCATGAGCTACTTTCGCGTGGGAGATTTCGACTGCAAGGCCGTTGCGGTAGGTGAACTGCTCCCCGTCGCCCAGTAATGAGAACGGATCTTGGACGGGCGGACGCCATTGAAGGACGCCGAGAACAAGGAGCGCGCCAAGCACGAAAATTGGGAAGGTCGCCGCACGCATGTAAGATTGAGGCCCCCACAATGGCCTGGACTGGGAAATCGGTCGGGACCGATCCGACCAACGCTAATTACGTTCTCGCTGCCCTATCGCCGACCGGCCCTTTTTTCTTGCGTTTGAACGACTTGAGCACAATATTCGCCCGTGCTCAAGAAGCCCCGATACACGACGATCGAATCGGAATGTCAGTGACAATGACGGACGATCAAATATACAAAAAATTGGCGCCGATCTTTCGGGATGTCTTTGACGACGATAGCATCGTGCCGGTCGCCGCAATGACGGCGGCGGATGTTGTGGGATGGGACAGCCTCGCGAACATCCGCATGATCGTCGCCGTAGAGGGGGCCCTTGGAATCCGGTTTAGCACGGCCGAGATCACAAGCCACCAAAATGTGGGAGACTTTGTCGCCTCTATCCATGCAAAGCTTTAGCCCGTACGGGCAGCACCTTGACTTCGCTTGAAATGGCCGGGTGGCGCTTCGAACGTTTGCCTTGGCTTCCGCCCGCGCCGGAAGATTTCCGCGCGCTCTGTGACGCCGCCCGGGACGCGCCGGAAACCCTGGCGAGCCTCGCGTCGCACTCTCTCGACATGAATCAACTCACCCGCCTTCGCCGGACGCTGGAAGATATTGATGACGGGGTTGATCTCGGGTTGGAGAACTTCAAGCTCGGATTTGTGAGCAATGGCATGATCGACCTCCTGGTCCCCGGCTTGATCGCCAGCGCACTGCGCTATGGGATTCGCTTGAGCGTGGTGACGACGGAGTTCGGGCGCACGATCGAGGAAAGCCTGGAAGCGGGCTCTGCGATCAATAGATCGCGGCCCGATGCGGTGCTCCACGCCATCGATCATCGCGGTCTTCCGTTGCAGGGCTCCTCGCCGGCGGATACCGACCCCGTAGTCGAATCCATCCAGTTCCTGTCGGCGATCGGCGACGGTTTTTCTCGCCACTGCGGCGCCAGCGTCATCTACCAAACGCTTCCGGCGCCGCCCGAAGCTCCGTTCGGCAGTCTGGACCTAACGTTGCCCGGCACCACCCGGCGCTCCATAGCCGAATTCAATCTCAGACTCGCTGAAAAGGTGGCGCAGGAGTCGAGCTACTTGCTCGATGTTGAGCGGATTGCGCTCATGGTCGGCGGCGGCTGGCACGATCCGGTTCAGTGGAACTTGGCCCGGCTGGCCTTTGCGCCGCATTGCATCCCACTCTATTGCGACCACGTTGCCCGGCTGATCGCAGCGATTCGCGGCAAGAGCCGAAAATGCCTTGTTCTTGATCTCGACGACACACTTTGGGGTGGCGTGATCGGCGACGACGGCCTGGAGGGCATTGTGCTCGGCGAGGGCGACCCGCTGGGCGAGGCCTTTCGCGCCATGCAGACGGCGGCGCTAGCACTGCGCGAACGCGGTGTTCTTCTTGCAGTGTGCTCGAAAAACGAGGAAGAGGCCGCGCGCGCGCCGTTCCGAGATCACCCCGACATGGTTTTGCGCGAAGACGACATAACGGTGTTCTTCGCCAACTGGGATGATAAGGCCACTAATCTCAAACGAATCGCGGATGCCCTCAATATCGGTCTCGACGCCCTAGTGCTTTTCGATGACAACCCCGCCGAGCGCGCCTACGTGCGTTCCATCCTACCCGAAGTGGCTGTCGTCGAAGTGCCGAATGATCCTTCGTACTACGTAAGCGCGCTGTTGGCGGCGGGGCATTTCGAGGCCGTGTCCTTTACCGACGACGACCGGAAGAGGGCGCTGCAATATCGTGTTGAGGCCGACCGCCAGGCCCTTCAGGTCGCGACCGGCGATCTCTCGGATTTCCTCGCCTCGCTCGACATGAAGGCGGTCTGCACGCCGTTTGATCCCATCGCGCGGAGGCGCGTTGCGCAACTCATCAACAAGACCAATCAATTTAACCTGACGACTCGGCGCTATACGGAAGCCGACATCCAGCAAATGGAAGTCGATCCCGACATTTTTACCCTTCAAACAAGGCTGTCCGATCGTTTCGGCGACAGCGGCCTCATCAGTGTGGCGATCTGCCGGCAGATTGAAACCACCTGGGAGATCGACACCTGGCTTATGAGTTGCCGGGTCTTCGGTCGGCGCGTCGAGGAACTGGTTTTCAGGGAGATCATTCGGGACGCGCGCGAACGCGGAATTGGGCGTCTCGTCGGGCGTTATCGGCCGACCAAACGGAACGCTCTTGTCGAGCACCTGTTAGAGCAGCTCGGCTTCGACGCCATCTCAAGCGACGGCGGGGAATCGCTTTGGCAGCTTGACCCCAACGCAATATCGCTGCCCGAGCCACCGATTGAAATTGTTTTGTCGGAGGCTGAAAACTTGGCCGCTTCGTCAGCCGAATCTTCCTTATGAACCCGCGCGATACCCGCTTGGCGGATCGGCCGGCGCTCGCCGCGCTCGTGGGAGCTGTGATTCAAGAATGGCCCGAACATGAGAGATTCATCCTCAACGGCATTTCGAGTCACGACGACCGCGAACTCGGTTTTCTCGAAACCGCCGCGCGCGAAATTCAGATTCTCACCGGTGCCGGCGCCGCAACGCATTGCCGCGATTACCGCTGGCTGTGTGGGGAGTTCCTAAAGGAAGAAATCCATTTCCGCCGCACCGGCGAATACCGCCTCCAGTCCTTTGCCGAAGCAACCCGCGAGGTCTACGACAACACGCCCTTCATGTCGCGCTATATGAACGGTGTATTGGTGTCGCAACTCTACTGGCCGAACCATGCCAAGACGATCATCAGTTTTCAGCGCGATTTCCTGCCGGGCTGCCCGGCCCGCGACCGTTACCTTGAGATTGGCCCCGGACATGGGCTTTTTGCGGCCCTCGCGGCGCGCCATTCGGCGGCGCGCCAGATCGACGCCTGGGACGTCAGTCGTGCGAGCCTTGATCAGACACGAAAGTGTTTGGCCGCCTTGGGCCTGTCGGATCGCGTGAACTTAGGCGAGCGTGACGTTCAGTCGGCGCTCCCCGCGGGCGAGCTTTTCGATAGCATCGTTGTCAACGAAGTTTTGGAGCATTTGGACGATCCCTCGGTTGTGCTCCAGCAACTCTACCGGCTGACCGCGCCCGGCGGCCGGGCCTTCATCGGTATCCCCGTCAACAGCCCCGCGCCCGACCACGTCTATCTTTTGCGCCATCCGGAAGAAGTCGAGACGATGGTGCTTGAGGCTGGGTTCGTGAAGGAATCGTCGCATGCCTTTCCCGCCGCCGCGTACTCTCTTGAGCGCGCCCTGGAGGCAACGATAACGGTCTCTTGCGTCGTTATCGCCACCAGGCCTAGATAAGGCGTCGACGGGTCGCGAATAGGAACGACGTCGTGTGCTGAATTGAAAAAACTTCTCGCCTATTTGATTTCTGCCGTCTTGTTATTGTTTGTCGGAACGGTAATTGGCTTTGGCATGCTGAAGTTCGATCTGCCGGCGTCCAATTTGTACAATAACTTCTTTGAAGATTATGTCCTTGTATACCAAGAAATGGTCGCGTTTTCGGGCGGCGAGCTCGTCCGCACCGGGTTCAACGACCCGGCCGAGCGGATGGAAGTACCGTGCAACGGCACAGGTGGGAATCAATTGATCGTTCTCGTCGCCGGGCAGTCCGGGGCGGCAAATTCGGGTGGCGAAGCCGGCTATACCGCCGGAGAGGCCGTCGTGAACTTCAATTTTCTTGACGGCAAATGTTATCGCGCCGCCGACCCTCTGCTCGGCGCTACGGGAACGAGCGGATCGATTTGGTCGCGCCTCGGGGACAGACTAGTTGACGCCAACGCGGAGCTGAGAGTTGTCCTCATCCCCTTAGCGGTTGGCGGCACGTCGATCAATCGGTGGTCCCAGGGCGGCGATCTGAACGAACGGTTGCGGCTGGCGCTATCAGGAGCGCAAGAGGCAGGGCTCGTCATCACCCATGTGTTTTGGGAACAAGGGCAGTCGGACGCTAGAACCGCGCCGACGTGGTCGAAGCGGCGGTCGAAAAAATTCGTCATGTACCGTGAAAGCGCCGATCAGGCGCCATGGTATACGATGCGCCGGGACGTGTACCGGACCCATTTTGAAAGTATCAGAGAGACTATCCGCGGTACCGGACTATCGCCAACGTTCTTCGTCGCGACGTCGTCTATGTGCTCCAACGATGGCAGCCCCGAGATCCGGGCGGCGCAGAAAGAAATAATCGGAGAAAACGAAGATGTGCGGCCCGGCCCGAACTATGATCTCATCCACCGAAGCAACCGTGCGCTCTTCCCGGACGACTGCCACCTGAGTAGAGAAGGGTTGGAGGCCATGGCCGCCGCCTGGTTCGAATCCCTCACTGCTGCGATGCAAGACTAAGTCCCCAACGGTGAATGTACATGTACGGTTCTTTGTACCTGACCGGCCCCATTCGCATGAAAAGGATGAGCCCGTTTCTCCGGCGCCCTCGGGAGGCAAACTAGAATGGCAGTTGGGAACCGGGTGATTCCCGTTGTCCTCTCCGGTGGTTCCGGGTCGCGCCTGTGGCCATCGTCACGTGCCCTGTTTCCCAAGCAATTTCTGCCTCTAACCTCTGACCGGACGATGTTGCAGGAAACGGCGCGCCGGTCGGCGGCGATACCAGAGGTTGGTGCACCGCTGATCGTATGTAATGAGGAGCATCGATTCGCGGTTGCGGAGCAACTGCGCGATGTGGCGATCGCGCCACCGGATATTATCCTGGAACCCGTCGGCCGCGGCAGCGCCGCCGCTGCCGCCGTGGCCGCGCTTCACGTGAGCCGATCCGGCGGCGACCCAGTGCTGGCCGTCCTCCCAGCCGATCATGTCATCGGCGACACCGCCGCGTTCGGAGCGGTGATTGCGCGCGCCGCCGAATTAGCCGCGAACGGCGGTCATCTCGTGGCACTCGGTGTGCCTCCGACGCACGCGAGCACCGAATACGGCTACATCCGCCGCTCCGCCGCTCCGGCCTTTCTGCCGGACGGCTTCACGATCGAGTGTTTTGTTGAGAAACCTGACACAGCCACGGCGCGGTCCTTCCTCGAAAGCGGCCTCTACGCCTGGAACAGCGGCATCTTTGTTTTTCCAGCCAAGACCTATCTTTTAGAGCTTCAACGATGGCGGCCCGAGATTCTATCGGCCTGCGAGCGCGCCATAGATCGTGGAACCCAAGACATAGATTTCTTACGCCTCGACCCCGAGGCGTTCGAAGCGTGCCCCCCGGACTCGATCGATTACGCGGTCATGGAAAACACCGATAAGGGCCTGATGGTGCCGGTTGAGATGGTCTGGAGCGATGTTGGGTCTTGGCGAGCCCTTTGGGAGGTCGGCCAAAAAGACGACAAAGGCAACGTGGCAACGGGCGATGTCTTGCTGAGCGATGCGCGCGACATGCTCGTCCGTGCGGACAGCCGGCTGGTTGTCGTGGCTGGTGTGGAGGGCCTTACCATTGTGGAAACTAGAGACGCCGTTTTGGTCTCAAAAGGCGAAGCCGACATCAAGGCCGTGGTTGAAGAACTCGGGCGCCGCGGCCGGACGGAACATCTTGCGCACCCGCGGCAAGATCGCCCGTGGGGTTACTTTGAGGTGATCCAGGCGGGCAAGGGATTTCAGGTCAAAGAGCTCGTGGTCAATCCCGGCGGAGCGCTCAGCCTGCAGCGCCACCAGCACCGTGCCGAGCATTGGGTCGTTGTTGCCGGAACCGCGACCGTGACGCACGGTGAGGACAAGTTGACCTTGGCCGAGAACCAATCGGTCTACGTCCCGGCAGGAACCAACCACCGCCTCGCAAACAATGGGGCCGGGCCGCTCACGATCATCGAGATCCAGACTGGTGACTATCTCGGCGAGGACGATATTATCCGTCTCGATGACAACTATGGCCGCAGTTGAGCGCCCCCGCGCGACGGTGACGCCGTGAAAATCCTTGTAACGGGCGGCGCCGGATTTATCGGTTCGGCGCTGGTCCGGCAACTGATCGGCGACACCGACCACGCTGTGGTCAACGTCGATATGCTGACCTACGCTGGCAGTCTGCTCAATATCGCCGAGGTGGCGGACTCGCCTCGCTATATGTTCGAACAGGTGAGCGTGTGTGACGGCGACGCGCTCACGGATGTTTTTGTCCGCCACCAGCCAGACGCCGTCGTGCATCTGGCTGCCGAGTCGCATGTCGACCGGACCATCGACGGGCCGAGGCCGGCGCTCGACACCAACGTCGTTGGCACCTTCACGCTCCTTGAGGTCTCCCGCGCCTATTGGCGTGAGCGGAGCGACGACGCGCATGCCTTCCGCATGCTTCACGTCTCGACCGACGAAGTGTTCGGCAGTCTTGGCGCCACGGGGGCGTTCACGGAAGATTCGCCCTATCAGCCCAATTCTCCCTACTCGGCGACCAAGGCGGCGGCGGATCATCTGGTTCGCGCCTGGCATCGCACCTATGGTCTGCCGGTCGTCATCACCAACTGTTCGAACAATTACGGTCCCTATCAGTTCCCGGAGAAGCTAATCCCCGTTCTGATTGCCAAGGGGTTGGCCGGAGAGGCGATGCCGATCTACGGCGCCGGCGTCAACGTGCGCGACTGGCTCTACGTTGACGATCACGCGCGGGGCTTGCGTCTTGCGTTGGAAAATGGCCGGGATGGCGAGTCCTATAACTTCGGCGGCGGGGCGGAAAGGACCAACATGAAGGTCGCCGAATCGGTGTGTGAAATACTCGATGACCTGCACCCGGTTGGCGCGCCACATCGCGATCTCATCACTTTGGTCGAAGATCGCCCGGGTCACGACGCGCGCTACGCCATCGACGCTGCCAAGGCGGCCGGTGAACTCGGCTGGACGCCGCAAGAGACTTTTGGGACAGGCCTGCGCCGCACAGTCGAATGGTACCTCGGCAACCAGGACTGGTGCCGGTCGGTCCTCGCCGACACCTATGACGGCGGGCGGTTGGGGCTGGCCGGGAGAGCTCATTCCTGAGCTGGGCGGCTTGCCTTTATCCGCGCCCTTGTCCCATATGTCCACGATGACCGAACAAACGCCCTATCGCGGGATCATCCTTGCCGGCGGCAGCGGTACGCGGCTTTACCCGGCGACCTTGGCCGTCAGCAAGCAGCTTCTGCCGATCTATGACAAGCCGATGATCTATCACCCGCTGACAACGCTGATGGCAGCGGGGATCCGCGACATTCTCATCATAACAAAGCCACATGAGGGCGCGCTTTTTCATGCCCTCCTGGGCGATGGCGGCCAATGGGGCATGCGCTTCTCCTTCGCCCAACAACCGAATCCCGGCGGCCTCGCCGAAGCGTTTCTGATTGGCGAAGATTTCATTGGCCGCGATCCTGTCTGTCTCATTCTCGGCGACAATATCTTTTTCGGCCAGGGCCTCGACGAGGCGCTTGCCACGGCCGCCACGCGCATTTCCGGAGCGACGGTGTTCGCCTACCGGGTCAGCGACCCGGAGCGCTACGGCGTCGTCTCCTTCGATGGCGAGGGCCGCGCAACCTCGATCGAGGAGAAGCCGAAACGGCCTCGTTCTTCCTATGCCGTCACCGGGCTCTATTTCTACGGCAACGATGTGATCGGCATCGCCAAGGATCTCCAGCCCTCGGCACGCGGCGAGCTCGAGATCACCGACGTCAATAATATCTATCTCGCGCGCGGCGACCTGCGGGTTGAGACCCTAGGGCGGGGAACGGCATGGCTCGACACGGGCACGGTCCAGGCGCTGTTGCAGGCGCATCAGTTCGTCGAGGCCGTCGAGGCCCGCCAGGGCGTCAAGATCGCCTGTCCCGAGGAGGCGGCCTGGCGAAAAGGCTTTATCGACGGCGATCAGTTGCGTGCGCTGGCTGGCCCGCTCGAGAAATCGGGGTACGGCGAGTACCTCCTCGACCTACTCGTGGACTCGGGTGAGGGGCCGGCGTGAGGACGGTCGTGACCCGCGGTAGCGGCGCCACCGTATCTGTCAACCGGCTGATCGAACTCCTTGGCGGCGCGACCGTGCGCATCCCGAAGCGCCCGGGTGAGCCCTATGTCACCTTCGCCGACATTGTGCGGGTGACACGCGATCTCGACTGGGCACCTCAAGTGCCGATTGAAGAGGGCGTCGCCCAGATTCTTGAACATATCGACTACTGGCGCGAGGCGCCGGTGTGGGAGCCCGACACGATTGCCGATGCAACGCAGGGCTGGTTTAAGTATTTCGGCAAATCTTGACGCAGGAAATAGGACTTCCGATGGATAGTGCCGCCTTCCTGGCGAGCGAGTTTGACGAACACGAGACCGTCGCGCGCGCCACGCGCGCCGCAATCGCCGAGCCCTTCGCGCGACTCCTCGCCGCGTGCACGGGCGCGGCTCGCGCTGGTGACAAAATCATGTTCTTCGGCAACGGCGGCAGTGCGGCCGACGCCCAGCACCTGGCGGCGGAGTTGACGGCGCGATACAAGACCGACCGCCCCGCCATTGCCGCTATCGCCCTGACAACGGACACCTCGGCGCTCACTGCCATTGGCAACGATTTAGGTTTCGAACATCTTTTTAGCCGCCAGATCGAGGCTTTGGGACGGCCCGGCGATGTGGCAATTGGGATCTCCACTTCGGGCAAGAGTGCCAACGTCATTCGTGCGTTGAAGCAGGCGCGTGACGGTGGCCTGGTGGCGGCGGCGCTCAGCGGCGGCAGCGGCGGCGATTTGCCGGGCTTGGCCGATCCATTGATCCTCGTGCCGTCGACGACAACGGCGCGGATTCAGGAGATGCACATCGCGATCGGACAGATGCTGTGCGGCGCACTGGAGATCGAGCTGGGGCTCGTGTGAGGACCTCGCTCGCCGCCGCCGCCGGATTAGCGGTCTATCGGGTGGCAGGCGCGGCCGCTACGCCACTCATCGTTAGCCACCTCAAAAGGCGGCAGACGGCAGGCAAAGAAGACGCAGTGCGTTTCGAGGAACGGCTAGGCAATGCGTCGATGCCGCGTCAAAATGGCCCGTTGGTTTGGCTGCATGGCGCTAGCGTCGGCGAGTCGCTGTCGGCCTTGCCAATCATCGAGGCGCTGTGTGAGGCGTACCCGGAATGGCAGGTGCTCGTCACCACCGGCACGGTGACATCGGCGGCGCTGATGGACGGACGCCTGCCGGCGCGTGCGATACACCAGTACGTGCCAGTTGATCTGGGCGCGGCCGTGCGGCGCTTCCTCGATCACTGGCGGCCGGACCTTATGCTGTGGGTGGAGTCCGAGTTCTGGCCGAATCTTCTGCTGGAGACTGAACGCCGCCAAATCCCCCGCGTCCTCCTGAACGGCCGAGTCTCGGCGCGTTCCTTCGCGCGCTGGCGGCGACTGCGCCCGGTGATCGAACGCCTTTTGCGCGGGTTCGACTTGTGCCTGGCCCAATCGCCGATTCATGAAGACCGTTTGCGGGCCTTCGCGGCGCCCAACCTGTCGTGTCCAGGCAACCTGAAGTTCGCAGCACCGCCGTTGCCGGTGGATGATGCCGTGCTCGCCCGGCTGTCCCAGGCCATTGGCGGCCGTCCTTGCTGGGTCGCGGCCAGTACTCACCCGGGCGAGGAAGAGATGGTGGGCGATGCCCACGGGCGCCTTGCCGGCGGGCTTCCCGGCTTGGTGAGCATCATCGTGCCCCGCCACCCGGCCCGCGGCCCGGAGATCGCCAAGTCATTACAGGACGCGGGGCATCCCGTGGCCTTGCGCTCGGCCGGCGATAGGTTTCCCGGCACTGGGGGGATTTATGTTGCCGATACTCTCGGAGAGCTGGGCCTATGGTATCGCCTATGCGGCGTCGTCTTCGTTGGCGGCTCACTGGTTTCCCATGGCGGCCAGAACCCTTTGGAGCCCGCGCGCATCGACAGCGCCCTCATCTTTGGACCGCACATGGACAATTTTTCCGAAATCGCCGATGGCTTGCGCGACTGCGCCGCCGCGGTGGATTGTACCGGCGCCGACGATTTGGCTGATACCGTCCGGCGCCTGTTTGGCGATGAAAGCGCCCGCGCGGCGATGGCGGCGGCGGGGAGCCTCTATGCTGCGTCGCAAGCCAAGGCGCTCGACCGGGTGATAGTGGCGATCAGGCCCTACTTTGTCGGTCCTGCCGCAACGCCGGACTAATCCGGTTCGAACGCGTCCTTGTAATCGAGCTTGAGCGCAGGGTCTTGATCCTCCTTGCGTAGCAGGCAGTCGCCGACGGCCAGGAGCTCGATCTCGGTCCCCATGAAGCAGCGAAACGCGTCCTCGGGCGTACAGACGATGGGCTCGCCGCGCACGTTAAAACTTGTGTTGACGATGACCGGGCAGCCGGTCTCCTCCTTGAAGGCGGTGATGAGGGCGTGGTAACGCGGGTTGGTCTCGGCATGGACGGTTTGGACGCGCGCCGAGTAATCGACGTGGGTCACCGCCGGGATCTCTGATCGCGGCACGTTGAGCTTTTCGATGCCGAAGAGCGCTTCTTCCGCATCGCTCATCGCCCGCCGCTTCGACTCCACAACGTCGGCGACCAAAAGCATGTAGGGACTATCGCCATCGAGTTCAAACCAATGGGCGACATCCTCGCGGCGCACGGACGGCGCGAAGGGGCGAAACGACTCGCGGTATTTGACCTTGAGATTGAGCAGAGATTGCATGTTCGGCGAGCGCGCATCGCCGAGAATCGAACGGCCGCCTAGGGCACGTGGGCCAAACTCCATGCGGCCCTGAAACCAGCCGACGGCTTCGCCGTTCGCGAGCGCCGTTGCGCAGGCCGAGATGACCTCGGCTCCCGTGGCAACGGAAAATCTTGCCCCCACACGCTCGAGCCTCGCCTCAATATCAGATTGCTCGAAGGCGGGTCCAAGGTACCCGCCGTACATCGCATCGCGCGCGTTGTCGGCGGTGCGGGGCAGGCCCATGAACACGTGATAGGTGTTGAGCGCGGCCCCAAGGGCGCCTCCCGCGTCACCGGCCGCCGGTTGAATCCAAATGTTCTCGAACGCTCGGTCGCGCAAGATTTTGCCGTTGGCGACACAGTTGAGTGCGACGCCGCCGGCCATGCACAAGTTCTTGGCGCCGGTTTCCGCTGCGAGGCTGCGGGCAAGACGGCAGACGACGTGCTCGGTGACATCCTGGATTGACGCCGCCAGGTCCATCGTGCGCTGGTCGATCAGCTCGTCCGCCTTGCGCGGCGGTCCGCCCAACAGGTCGTGAAAGCGTTCGTTTGTCATGCGCAGGCCGGTCGCATAGTCGAAGTAGTCGAGATCGAGCCTAAAAGTCCCATCCTCCTTTACGTCGATCAGTCGCTCGAGAATGGTGTCGCGGTATTTGGGTTCACCATAGGGCGCAAGGCCCATCACCTTGTATTCGCCGGAGTTCACCTTGAAGCCCGTGTAATAGGTGAACGCGGAATACAAGAGTCCGAGCGAATGTGGAAAATGAATCTCCCGGCGCATGGTGAGTTCGTTTCCCTGGCCCATCGCGAACGAGGTAGTGGCCCATTCGCCGACGCCATCCATCGTCAGCACCGCCGCCTCTTGGAAAGGCGATGCGAAAAAAGCGCTGGCGGCGTGACTCTGATGGTGCTCGGCGAAGAGGAGCTTCTTGTTCCAGTCGAAATCAGGAGCGAAGTCCTGCAGACGCTTCTTCAGCAGAGATTTCTGGAAAAGCTTTTCGCGCAGCCACACAGGCAAAGCAGTACGAAACGATAGGAAGCCGCGCGGTGCTAACGCGAGGTAGGTCTCGAGCAGACGCTCGAACTTGAGGAACGGCTTGTCGTAGAAGGCCACCCAATCGATGGCATCCAGGGCGATGCCGGCCTCTTCGAGGCAGTATGACACCGCCGCCCGGGGGAAGCCCGCGTCGTGCTTTTTGCGGCTGAATCGCTCTTCTTGCGCGGCGGCGACGATGCGCCCGTCTTCGACGAGGGCAGCGGCGCTATCGTGATAGAACGCGGATAGGCCGAGAATGCGCAAGGGGCGGTCCGACTAAAAGATCGTGTAGACGAAAGGCGCTACGGCTGAACCCTCGGCAAGGATCAGCAGCCCGCCGAAGATCAGCAGAACGACGATGATAGGCAGCAGCCAGAATTTCTTGCGCGCGCGCAAGAAGGCCCAGAGTTCCAAAACAAACGCCATTTCAGAATTGGTTCCGCATGGACTCG